>Ga0209187_1001207_pt1 | contig 32376 bp, 31 predicted proteins | sample BantaG_FD_187430 | JGI IMG/M metagenome (GOLD analysis project Ga0209187, IMG submission 187430) | Marine algal microbial communities from Bantry Bay, Ireland - BantryBay_4 metaG (SPAdes) (version 2) | ecosystem: Host-associated > Algae > Red algae > Unclassified | place: Bantry Bay, Ireland...
CAACGAAATTTTCTGACTCCAAAATCTCAAATTGGTCCGACAGACTATCAATTTCGGGGTAATCAAACCGGTCAATGTTAAAAACCTGACCCTTTCGCCCGCACATGCGGACATAAGCGCATTGAGCATCAAAAGGTAGAAGCCTGAATTTACTCAAAAAACTAAGGCTGGACCTATCCAATAAATGATTGAGTTCTGCTGCGACGCTTTCAATAACGTCGCAAAAATTGCGGTGATAATAAAACTTGGGTAAGTCTTTAACGGACCAGGCACGACCATCCTGAGCGCGGCGGTAGCGCCTGCGTTCAGCGCGTATGTGTGAGCGTGACGCTAAGGGCGGCATGGATTTCCTTCACACTCAATACCGACATTATTCACAGACTTATCCCTTGATTTGGTTGTCGAACAAACACGGAACGAATGCGGGCGTCAAGAGGCGTCTATGGATTGCGGGCCACGGAACGCTAAACTGAGTCAGAATGCAGCAGATTCATACGGGGTGATTAAAACGGCTGTTGGCCGAGCCGCAGATCCTGCTCTAGACGATTAGGCGTGGAATCATTGTTCAAACGCGCACGATAAACCTGCATGTTTTCCATCACACGCATGACGTAATTCCGGGTCTCAGAGAAAGGAATCTTCTCAACCCAATCAATCGCGTCCACATCACCCCGGCGCGGATCGCCATATGTCTTGATCCAGGATTTCGCACGGTGCGGACCGGCATTATAGCTAACTGCAGCAAGGATATAGGACCCGTCCCATTGATCGAGTAGATCGTTCAAATGCAGCGCGCCCATTTTAGCTGCATAATCCCCGTCTGACGCCAACCGGTTTCGGTCATAATGGATGCGGTGCTTTCTGGCGGTGGCCTTTGCAGTGCCGTTGATCATCTGCATCATACCGTAAGCTTTCGCAGAGCTAACAGCATTTGTTGCGAATTCGCTCTCTTGCCGCGCGATGGCGTAGACAAAGGCGTCTTCGAACCTTCGTTTCGGCAGCGCATCAATGGAGCCCACTAATGGATAACCGCTTTCGGTCAACATGCCTTGAAATCGCCCGGCTTGCTTGGCTGCACGGAGGGAAGGACGCATGAACCCGTAATCTTTGGCCAATTCACTGAGGAGCGAGAGTTTGGAGAGGCTGTCCACCTCGTCATCCAAATGATAGCTCATCTGAGAGAAAAACCGTTGCTCGCCGGCTTCGCCGAGGAGGTGAAGTGCGCGGACACGGTTATCAGATGCGAATTCTATCTTATCTACTTCATCAATGATTTCAGGCGGCAAAGAAATACGGTGCGCATTGCCGTCAGCTTCAAGCCCCGCCAACATGCCGTAATAGGTGTTCGGATATTGTGCAGATAATCTGTAGCTGTTGTTTGCTTGAGGGTCTTGGTTGGCTTCCTGAGCTCTGCCAACCCAATAATGGGCACGGGCCAAGGAGATTGGAGACCCGACGCCATCGCGCAGTCTCTCGAAATGGCGCAGCGCGCGGTCCGGCTCGCGCATTCCTGTTAATGCCAACCAACCCGCCAAAAACTCAGCTTCGGCAAATTCCGTACCCCGCTCGAAACCGTGATGAAGCGAAAGCTGATAGGCTTCCTTATATTTCTCTTCAGAAATTGCCCAATAGGCCATAATTTTCTTTTCGCGCCACATCGCTTTTTTGCCCGGGTCAGATGTTGGAGCTGTGCGCGAAGACATAAATACCGGGAGCGCATAATCCTTCGTTTTTTTGCGACGACGCCACCGACCACGCTCATAAATCAATCCTGGATCAGAAAGATGGGAGTTGGGCACAGCATTTAGAGCGGAGTCCATGCCGGACGAATTGCGGTTGAGGGCCATTCTAGCTCTCATCAGCGCGCGGTCAGTTTTCCCCATATGTTGCAAAAGGGCGCGTGCTTTGTCGTAGTTGCGATGGCCTGACCAGATCAAATGATCGGCGCGTGCCGCATGGTCCTCTTTCGTTAGTCTATTTTTGTAAAGACGGAACAGGGTTTTTTGCCGATCACGAGTTAATCTGCTCTCGCGCCACGCCAACCGCAAATATTTATCGCCGTTCGCTCGATCGCCTTTCGCGTAATATGCGCGGGCCAAAGCGGCCCGGCCTTCACCGGACACAGGTTCGACGCGCAGCCCGGAAAACCAATCAAACACGCGTCTGGAGGTCCAACTTTCATCGAACATGCGACGCTCTGCGGCGGCATTGACAGTTACCATACGCGGCCAATCGCTCAGGCTCTTGTGGACATATTCCAAGGTAGACGTTGGTGCGTTTTTATCATTTGTGGCGCGAAGCCACCTTAAAATATCTTTGGCGACGGGGTCATCGAGTCGATTGATGGTTCGCTCGACCTCGGACCATCTTTTATTATTCGCAGAACTGAGGCCCTTTCGAAACAGGCGTGCATCCGGTTCACTCATAAAGGAGGACATGGGCGGAGGCGCAGGTTTCAGCCGAGGTGCGGGAATCGTAGCCGACGCGTAAAGCGGCGACAGGAGTATGAATAACATCGCAAATAGAGGCGCAAAACTGCCCTTAATGCCGCCTTGGGCCAGCCATAATTTAGACTTTTGATTCTGCCACATAAAAACGCGTCCCACTCAGTAAAAAGTGAAGAAACGATGTCTTGAACCCATGTCCATAACGACGCTATCACCCGCTGACACATCGGGACTACACAACCGCATTGCGAAAGACAAACATGATAAGAGGGTCAATTACAGCTCTGGTCACTCCGTTTAAGGACGGAAAGATTGACGAACAGGCATTCCAAGACTTTGTCGAATGGCAAATCGATTCCGGAATCCATGGACTCGTGCCTTGCGGGACGACGGGAGAGAGCGCGACGCTGACGGATGAAGAGCATCAGCGCGTCATCCGTCTGACGTCAGAAGCCGCGAATGGGCGCGTCCCGGTTATTGCGGGGGCAGGGTCCAATGAAACGCGCGTGTCCATCAAATATGCGCAGCATGCCAAAGCCATGGGCGCGGATGCCGCGCTGGTTGTGACGCCCTATTATAATAAGCCAAGCCAAGAAGGCATTTTCCAACATTTCAAAGCCATCTCTGAGGCCGTGGATATTCCAATTGTCGTCTACAATATTCCGGGACGCAGCGTTGTGGATATTGAGCAAGACACAATGGAACGCTTGTCTAAACTGCCAACTGTCATTGGCTGTAAAGATGCGACGGGAGATATCGCCCGCGTTGCAGGATTGACCGTAAGATGCGGGGAGGGTTTCATCCAGCTTTCAGGCGATGATCCGACATCCCTCGGTCATAGTGCGCATGGAGGCCAAGGCACGATCTCGGTCGGGTCGAACATTGCGCCCGCAGAATATGCGGCATTCCACAACTTGCTCTTGGCCGGAGATTATGTGGCCGCGCGTGAAATTAATGCGAAATTGGATCGTCTGCACAAAGACCTCTTTGTCGACCCAAGTCCGGCGCCCGCTAAATACGCGCTGTCTCTTATGGGTAAAATGCAGCCCGGTGTGCGCTTGCCGATTACGGAATGTCGTGACACGACGAAGACAATCGTCAAGGCCGCTATGGCACAGGCCGGCGTGACATACTAATATGTCCAGCAAAGCAGGCGGCAGAAAAAAGAGGGATGGCGACAATAACGCCGTCCTCGCGGAAAATCGCAAAGCGCGATATGATTACGCGGTCGAGGAAACAATGGAGGCTGGTATCATGCTGGTCGGGACAGAGGTCAAAGCCTTGCGAGAAGGCCGGGGTAATATTGCAGAGAGCTATGTCTCAGTTGAGAATAATGAGGCGTGGCTGATTAATGCCAACATCCCGATTTACGCGCCCGCCAGTCAGTTTAACCACCTCCCGACGCGTCCGCGAAAACTGCTTTTAAAACGCAAGCAAATCAATGTTCTCTTGGGGGAAACTCAACGTAAAGGCCGAACGATTGTTGCGTTGAAAATGTATTTTAATGAAAAAGGCAAGGCCAAGCTGCTTATCGGCACAGCAACGGGTAAGCAAAATTATGATAAACGCCAAACAGACAAAACACGCGACTGGAAAAAGCAAAAAGCCCGCCTCATGCGCGAAAAAGGTTAAGCGTCACAAATCTCGCGGGCACGCTCAAAAACCTTATAAAACATATCTTCCGTCAGCCGTTTAGTGTTCGTGTTGTAGCGCGAGCAGTGATAGCTGGAGAGAATAGTGCGGCCCTGCGGGTCCATATATTCCGTTCCATGACCGAATTTGTGGGTCGCGAGGCGCAATCCCAGGGCTCTAACCGTGCTGTCATGACTTATCTTTCCCAAACACAGCAAGACTTTCGCATCGGGCAAGGCCTCTAACTGGCTTTTGTGATATAAGTCGCGGCACGTATTTATTTCGCTCGCAATAGGTTTGTTCTGCGGTGGCAGGCAGCGCACGACGTTCGTAATCACGGCCTGTTGTAGAATTACGCCGTCATCAGCGCGTTTGTCATATTCTCCTGTCGAAAATCCATATTTATCCAATGCCGCAAAAAGTAAATCACCTGCCCAATCTCCGGTGAAGGGGCGCCCCGTGCGATTCGCCCCGTGCATACCGGGCGCAAGGCCAATCACCACGAGCTTCGGGTCGGGAGCATAAAAATTCGGAACAGGGCCATTGAAATAGTCAGGTCGTAGCTCCCGTTGATCATCCAAAAACCCTGCGAGGCGCGGGCATTTTCGGCATCCGTAGGGGGCGTTGATATTACTCATCGTCATAATCTGCATATTCGCGGCGCGGGCGGCCAATCAGATTTTCCATATCCGAGAGCTCGATTACGTCATTAGCTTGTCGCCGTAATTCGTCCGCAAGCATAGAGGGTTTGGTTCGCATGGATGATAAAACCGTCACCCGCGTGCCTTTGCGTTGGCAGGCTTCCACCGCCGCGCGGAAATCGCCATCACCACTGCACAGGATTATGTGGTCGACATGTTCCGCCAATTCGACCATGTCCAATGCCAGCTCGACATCCATATTGCCTTTGATTTTACTGCGTCCATCTCTGTCTGTGTAAGATTTGGCAGGTTTTGTAATGACCTGATAGCCGTTATAATTCAGCCAATCGACCAAGGGGCGAAGGGGGGAGTAATCCTCGTGCTCTAAGATCGCGGTGTAATAGCGCGCACCGATCAAACGACCTTTCTTTTTTGAAAATTCAAGCATCCTCTTGTAATCAATGTCGAAATCAAGTGTTTTGCAAGTTGTATAAAAATTTGCGCCATCGATAAATATCGCGATGCGCTCCTCGGGGTAGAAGACCATGAATAAAACCGTACCTAATAATACTGGAAATGAAATTGCTGTAAAATATGTCTGAGTGTCTTATCGCATTCGGGGGCAATCTATCCAACCCAAAAGTCACCTTTCAAATCGCGCTGGAAGATTTGTGCGAATACGGCTTTACGTTAAAAAGGAAGTCAGGGGTATGGCGATCGCCGGCTTGGCCGCCCGGTTCGGATCAACCGGATTATCTCAACGCTGTGGTTATTGGAGACTATGATGGCAGCGCAATGGATTTATTGGCGCTTCTACACAATATTGAAGCCAAGCAAGGCCGGGTGAGAAGTATCCCAAATGCGGCCCGCACGCTTGATCTGGATTTGCTGACATTCGGGTCTGTGGTTCAGGATACGGAAGCGTTGAAACTGCCACATCCGCGCATGCTGGATCGGGCCTTTGTGTTGATTCCGGCGTCCGAATTGCAAACGAAATGGCTTAAACATATTGCTAAGTTACCGCAGGCAGACATTCGTGCCACGCGATATGCGGGACTGTGGTAAAACAGGTTGATTGACGGGCGCTTAGTGACTAAGCAGCGTGTGAATTTGAGGCCGTTCTGAAGCGGCCTTTTTGTATTGGAGTTCTCATGGCCCGCGTTACCGTTGAAGATTGCGTCGAAAAAGTCCCTAATCGTTTTGATCTTGTTTTGCTTGCATCGCACCGTTCGCGCAATATTGCTGCGGGGTCAGAGCTCACGATTGATCGTGATAATGACAAAACACCTGTCGTCGCTTTGCGCGAGTTGGCGGATGAGACGCTGGATTTGAATGACCTTCGCGAGTCGCTCGTCGTTGGCTTACAGCGCGTCATCCAAGATGACGACCTGCCGGATGAGCAAGAAGATGCACCCCTATTGGCGCTTGAGCACGGCGATGCACAGCCACAAGCTGAGATGTCTGAAGCCGACGTGTTGCGTGCGCTGCAAGGTGACCGCGATAATGACAGCTCATCACGTTTCTAGTTTGAGACAGAAATTGCTGAAAAAGCCGTCCTTGGAGGCGGCTTTTTTATTGGCCGCTGACAATATATCAGCCTATATCGGATTTTCGTGAACAAGCCAGTCGACATAGCCCCGCCAAAAACCTCGCAGAAATATCTGCGTCAGTATGAGCTTGTTGAGCTTGTCAAAAAATATGACCCATCTGCGAATGAGGCTTTGCTAAACAAGGCTTATGTCTATTCGGTGCAAGCTCACGGCAAACAGCTGCGCCACTCGGGTGATCCTTATTACGCGCATCCGATTGAGGTGGCGGGCATTGTCGCGTCGCTAAAGCTCGACATTGCGACGCTATGCACCGCTCTGCTGCATGATGTGCTGGAAGACACGGGCGCCACCGTCCAAGAGCTGTCTGAGGAATTCACACCGGAAATTGCCGAGCTTGTAGATGGGGTGACGAAACTTGGGCAAGTGGAAATGTCTCGGCCTAACCTGTCACGCGAACGCGCGCAGGCAGAGAATTTTCAGAAGTTCATTCTGGCTGTCTCAAAAGATGTTCGGGTCTTGCTAGTGAAGCTGTGTGACCGATTGCACAATATGCGGACGCTGCAATATCATCCAAAACAAGCCTCTCGCGAGCGAATTTCGCGGGAGACTTTGGAAATTTTTGCACCCCTCGCGCGCCGCATTGGCGTTGATAAAATTTGTTCGGAGCTGGAAGAACTATCGTTCAAGCATATCAATCCGGCTGCGCATGAGAGTATCGAAAGGCGGCTAGAGGACTGGCGCGAGTCCCAAGGGGAAGTGATCAGCCAAGTTTTCATGGCGCTCAAAAACACACTGAATGCTGCGGGTCTGGACGCGCGCGTTTATGGGCGCGAGAAACGAGCTTATGGCATCTGGCGTAAATTGCAGCGTCAGAATATCAGCTTTGACGATGTGGCCGATATTTATGCTTTCCGCGTTATCGTGGAGACTCCCGCGCAATGTTACCAAACGCTCGGGGTGTTGCATGAAGCTTACCGCGCCGTTCCGTCCCGCTTCCGCGACTTCATTTCCGTACCAAAACCGAATGGATACCAATCCCTTCACACAACAATTCGGACTGAAGAGAACCGCCGCGTTGAGATCCAAATTCGAACGGAACGCATGGAAGATGTGGCCAATAGGGGCGTGGCTGCACATTGGGCCTATAAGGACGAGAACTATGCTTATGATCCTGACAGTGCGCAAGCCTCCGGCGGGGATCCGTTAAAACGTATTCGTCCGTTAATCGAGATGATGGAACAAAGCGGTGATGCCGATGAGTTTCTGGATAATGTGAAACTCGAGATGTTCACGGATCAGGTCTTCACTTTCACACCTAAAGGCGACCTTATTGCATTGCCGCGCGGCGCGTCTCCGATTGATTTCGCTTATGCTGTTCACACAAAAATCGGCGATACTTGCATCGGGGCTCTTGTAAACGGGCAAGACGTTCCTCTTCGCACGCAGTTGGGGAATGGGGATGTCGTGAAAATTGTGCGCGGCGGTACAGCGGAGCCACCACCCGGTTGGGAAAGTATCGTCATTACGGGACGAGCACGTCAAGCTTTGCGCCGCTTAACGCGCGAAGGCGAAATGGAAGAATTTCGCCGCATCGGTGAAACCCTCGCGCTTCATGCTTTCAAGCGGGAAGGACAGGACTTGGATTCCGCCGTTTTGACGGATGCTTTGAAGCGCCTGAACTTATCTGATGAAACCATGCTTTTTGAAACGCTAGGGCGCGGGCATTTGTCCATGAAGGATTTTGTCGACGCCGTATTTCCCGGGCGAAATGAGGGCGATGCCGAAGGCAGTGTTGAGGACTTGGACCTTATTGATGATGCAAGTGTTGAGCTATATGTGAAGGGCGACGGATTGAACCCCGGAAAAGGGTTATATTTGGCGCCTTGTTGTTCTCCCATTCCCGGAGACCGAATTATTGGTCTTCAAGACAGAGGGCGCGGCATCGTCATCCATACAATTGATTGCGATGAGCTGGCCGCCGAAGAAGATCAGAGTGAGAGTTGGATTGATTTAGCCTGGCGGCGTGCGGCCAAACAAACGGCGTCAACCGCGCGGGTTATCATCACGGTCCAACACGTCCCCGGAGCCTTGGCCGATGTAACCAAGATTATCGGAGAGGCGCAAGGCAATCTGACGAACATCAAAACCATGCGGCGCAGCCCCACATTTTTCGATTTGGTCATTGATGTGGATGTTCGGGATACGCGCCATCTTATGTCTATTATCGCAGCGCTCCGTGCGTCCGCCTTCGTCGTCAAAGTCAACCGCAGCCGCGCTCTTCCAAATTATCTGAAAGCCTAACCCATGAATACTGATGACGTTCTCGATGTTTTCCGCGAAGCTGGCGCTTTGCTGGAAGGGCATTTCATATTATCCTCCGGTCGTCGGAGTTCGGTGTTCCTTCAAAAGGCTTTAATTTTTAAAAATCCGCGTCTAACGGAAATCGTCTGCAAAGCGCTGGCGCGGAAAGTCAAAGCCGCGGGCATCAACCCCGATGTCATTATCGCACCTGCCATGGGCGGCGTCATTCCCGGCTATGAGACAGCGCGGCATATGGGCATCGACTCGCTATTTGTGGAACGTGTTGACGGGGTGTTCACCTTACGCCGCGGCTTCACGATTAAGCCGCGCAGCAAAGTCTTGATGGTCGAAGATATTGTCACCACGGGTCTGTCATCCCGCGAATGTATTGCCGCCATCACTAAAGAAACGGGCGCAGATATCATTGCGGGAGCATGTATTTTTGACAGATCAAATGGTGAAGCTGATATTGGTGTGCCGTTGGTTAGCCTGGCCGCGAGGCGCTTTCCCGATTACGACCCCAATGATTTGCCCGCTGAATTGGCCGATTTGCCTGCGATTAAGCCGGGCAGCCGAGGGCTGTCATGAAAGCGCTCCCCCGTCTTGGCGTCAATATTGATCACATTGCCACGGTTCGGAATGCGCGCGGCGGGGAGCATCCTGACCCTGTCGCGGGAGCTTATGCAGCTATTCAAGCCGGGGCAGACGGTATCACGGCCCACTTGCGCGAAGACAGACGGCATATGCGCGATGACGATATGATCCGCCTTCAAAAATTATGTGAAAGCGAGAATATTCCGCTAAACATGGAAATGGCGGCGACGGATGAGATGCTCGCCATAGCGCTCGACCTCAAACCCAAAGCCATCTGTATAGTGCCCGAACGCCGAGAGGAACGCACGACAGAGGGCGGCTTGGATGTTGTCGCCGGCCATAATCATATCACCCCAATCGTCAGAGACTTAACTGAGGCCGGGTCGCGCGTCTCGCTTTTCATCGAAGCTGTTGAACCCCAAATACGCGCTGCCGCCAGCACAGGCGCGGCTGTCGTCGAATTCCACACCGGGGCTTACGCACATGCTTTGGACGATGGCGATATGGATAGAGCGCAAGCCTATCTTGAAGCCTTTCGGCAAAGCGCGAGATTGGCGCATGATCTTGGCCTTGAGGTTCATTTCGGACATGGCCTGACATTTGATAATGTTGGACCCGTTGCCGCGATTCCGGAGGGCATGGAATTGAATATCGGTCACTTCCTTATTGGCGAGGCCATCTTTATGGGTTTGGAGGCTGCAATCGCAGAAATGCGGAACTTATCGACAGAAGCGCGCGCGGCATGATTGTTGGGATCGGCACGGATATTTGCGACATTCGCAGGATTGAGCAATCCATTCAAAAATTTGGTGATCGCTTTTTGAACAAGACATTCACCGAAGCGGAGCAAGCCTATTGTGAGTGCAAAGCACGCCCGGCGATGAGCTATGCGAAGCGGTTCGCGGCCAAAGAGGCTGTCGCGAAAGCGTTGGCGAGTGATGAAACCGGACATCTGACTTGGACATCCGTGGAAGTTCAAAATGATCTGTCAGGCCGGCCAGTTGTTATCCTGAGCAAAGACGCCAAAGCTAGGTCTGCCATACGGTGTCCGGAGGGTTACCAGCTCAATATTCACCTATCTCTGTCCGATGATTACCCTTATGCAACAGCATTTGCGATTGCCGAAGCCATTCCAGTCGTTAGATAGGGCCAATGAAGAATTCTAATAAAACATTAAAGGGTGAGGAGTCTGAGGGTGAGACATCCAAAGGTGGGGTTCGTGAAACGATCTCTACCGTTCTTTGGGCCTTAGGGATCGCTTTCGTTCTGCGGACATTTATATTCCAGCCCTTTCACATTCCATCTGGGTCAATGGTGCCGGGTTTGGTCAAGGGCGATTACATTATTACGTCAAAATTTACGGTGGGTTACGGTAAGCACGCCGCAACCCCTTTCCCATTCCCTGTCAAAAAAGGCCGCTTGTTTGAACGCGAGTTAAAGCGTGGCGATGTCATTGTGTTTCGTCCAGAGGGCGACAGGAAAAACTTCATAAAACGTGTTGTCGGATTGCCCGGAGATCAGGTTCAGATGAAGCAGGGGCTGCTCTATTTGAACGGTGAACGGGTTCCTATCGAGAAAGCCGGGCAGTATGATTATGCCAACTCCTTCGGAAACACCGAAAATGCTGATCTTCTGATTGAAACCCTTCCAAGCGGCCGCACGCAATCTGTTTTAGATGCGCAAAAAAACAGCCCCTTAGATAAGACTGAGGTCCGAACAGTGCCGGCTGGATATTATTTCATGATGGGCGATAATCGCGACCACTCCTATGATAGCCGCGTAACTGTCGCCAAAGGCGGGGCCGGGATCGTTCCAAAAGAGAATATCATTGGCCGGGCCGAAATTGTTTTGCTGTCGGTCGATGAAGATTTTGTTCTGTTCAAGCCATGGACTTGGCTGAATATCCGTAAGGACCGTTGGTTCAAGGATATCAAATGAGCGTCGATCTTGTCAATGAACGCTATCCTCGGCTCATAGCGTTGGAAGCGCGTATCGACTATACATTTAGGGATACTTCGCTTCTTATTCGGGCCATGACCCATAGTTCCTACGGCGACGGTCAGCGCAAGACACCTGACAATGAGCGCTTGGAGTTTCTGGGAGACAGAGTTCTTGGGCTCCTGACAGCGGAGGCTCTATTTCATTATTCAGCGGAAGCGGAAGGGACGCTGGCGCGGCGTCTGAATGCGCTCGTCCGCAAAGAAACCTGTGCCAAAATTGCGAGAGAGATTGGCTTGGGAGATGGGCTGCTCGTCTCTGCGGCTGAGGATCGTCAAGGCGGTCGCGAGAAGATGTCGATTTTAGGAGATGCCTGCGAAGCCCTGATCGCCGCGGTATATATTGATGGCGGCTTTGCCGAGGCGAAGCGATTTTATGATCGGTACTGGATTCCTTTGCTAAAAGACGTCGTCAAGAGCTCCGCGAAAGATCCAAAGACACTTTTACAGGAACGGGCCATGGCCGGGCAGCACGGTCTGCCTGTTTATGACATTATCGAACGTAGCGGACCGGACCACCGACCGCTTTTCGTGATCGAAGTGACCGTTGACAAGGTGGGATCCGCCAGAGGCACCGGCAAGTCAAAGCGCGATGCGGAACGCTATGCGGCGACGCACTTGTTAGGAAGTTGGCCGACATGAGCCGTGCAGGATTTGCCGCCATTGTCGGAGCGCCCAATGCGGGAAAGTCGACCCTCACCAACGCACTTGTCGGCGAGAAAGTCTCGATCGTTACGCATAAGGTCCAGACGACACGCTTCCAAATTCGCGCCATTGCGATGCTCGAAACAGCCGATGGACAACCTTCTCAAGTTGTCTTGGTTGATACGCCCGGTATTTTCTCGCCCAATGAGTCTGACCGCCTCGCAAAGTCCATGGTCCATGCGGCGTGGACAGGTGTCGATGACAGCAATCTGATTGTCCATATTGTCGATGCGCCCGCGTGGCTGCGCCAAGCCGCCGGTGAGGGCAGTGCGCAGGACAGACTTTCCGTTGATGATACGAAGAGCGTCGCTAAGGGCTTGCAGAAGCGCCGCGCAAAGCCGCTCCTCGTCTTGAACAAAGTGGATGAAATTCCGCATGAGAAAGTTCTGCCTCTCATCGCAGAGTTCAACGAAATGGACATCTATTCCGAAATCTTCATGACGTCGGCAAAGAACGGTGAGGGTATAAAGGCACTTTCAACAGCCCTCGCAGACGCCATGCCGGAAGGACCGTTTCTCTATCCGACGGACCAAGCCGCAGATATTCCGTCCCGCCTCATGGCGGCGGAAATCACGCGCGAGAAGCTTTTCCTACGACTCCATGATGAGCTGCCTTATGCCAGCATGGTCGAAACGGAAAGCTGGAAAGAACTCAAGAGCGGCGATGTTCGGATTGAACAAGTTATCTATGTTCGCCGCAAGTCGCAGAAACCCATCGTCCTCGGCAAGTCAGGTCAAACAATAAAGGCCATCGGCGCAGCCGCCCGTCACGAGATGCAGGATTGGCTGGGGCGCAAAGTCCATCTGTTCCTCTTCGTGAAAGTTCGCGAAAAGTGGAAAGATGATCAGGCGCGCTATACGGGAATGGGCTTGGAGTTCGACGTCTAGTCTAATGGATTGGGCGGCTAACGGATATATTCTCAATACGCGCAAGCACGGCGAGACATCTGCAATTATTGAAGTTTTCACGCGCGAGAAGGGCCGTCATCCCGGCTTAGTGCGCGGGGGGATTAGCCGCCGTATGCGTCCGGTCCTGCAGCCCGGAAATCATGTCAGCGTGGAATGGCGGGGCCGTTTGGAAAACCAGCTCGGCTATTACACTTTGGAAGCTATCGACAGCCGCGCGGCCGAGTTGATGGAGGAACGGCTGAGCCTCACGGGATTGAACGCGCTCTGCGTTATGACACGGGAACTTTTGCCGGAGCGCGAGGCCTATCCCGCGCTGTTTGACGTGTTTTCCATTGTCGTCTCACAGCTCGACAATCCCGAAGTTTGGCCCGCGCTTTATGTGCGTTGGGAAGCGGGACTATTGGCGGCTCTTGGATATGGCTTGGACCTCACAGAATGTGCGGCGACGGGGGTGACGGATAATTTGACCCATGTCTCGCCGCGCTCGGGCCGGGCTGTCTCAAGAGAGGCGGCTGCGCCCTATGGCGATAAGATGCTGACCCTGCCGGGGTTCATGCGGGGTGAGCCGACGGCAACGCCTGAGGATATTTGGCGCGGTCTGCGTTTGACGGGATATTTCTTGGAGACGCGGGTCCAATGGGAGATCAACCGGACCCTGCCGGAGGCCCGCACGGCCATGATCGACCGCCTGATCGCGACGGAATACGCCAGCCGTCCCCAATAAAGCTGTAGTTAGACGCGCGCCGGGCGCTGGCTTTTGGTAGCTTGTTGCAAGTGATTCGAAAGGCCCGCGCAATTCATGGCGAAGACACCCAAAACAAAGTCCAAATCTTCCGGCGATGGCGGGGATAATGGCGTCCCTGACAATTCGGTTATTGAAGAGCATTTCGACACGGCGCTTTCGTCGCGCTATCTTGCCTATGCGCTGTCTACGATTACGCAGCGGGCGCTGCCGGATGTGCGCGATGGGTTGAAACCCGTGCATCGCCGGATTCTCTATGCGATGCGGCAACTGAAACTAAATCCGGAAAATGCGCATAAAAAATGCGCGCGGATAGTGGGTGACGTGATGGGTCAATATCACCCGCATGGGGATGCGTCGATTTATGACGCGCTCGTTAAGCTCTCACAGTCCTTTTCGGCGCGATATCCGCTGGTCGACGGGCAGGGGAATTTCGGGAATATCGACGGGGATAGCCCCGCTGCGATGCGCTACACCGAAGCCAAGATGACGGCGGCGGGCGTCGCTCTGCTGGCGGGTCTGGATGAGGACGCTGTCGATTTTCAAGCGACCTATAATGAGGAAGACGAAGAACCAATCGTTCTGCCTGCAGGCTTCCCGAACCTGCTTGCCAATGGGAGCCAGGGCATCGCAGTGGGCATGGCGACCTCTATCCCGCCGCATAATGCCGCCGAGCTTTGCAACGCCGCGCTTCACCTCATCAAGACCCCGAATGCGCGGGTTGAGACCTTGATGAATTTTGTCTTGGGGCCTGACCTTCCAACGGGCGGCATTATTGTTGAGCCTAAAGAGTCGATGCTTGAGACCTATAAGACCGGCAGGGGTGGGTTTAAGGTCCGCGCGCGTTGGAACGTTGAGGATATGGGCCGCGGCCAATATCAAATCATCATCACCGAAATTCCCTATCAGGTTCAAAAATCGCGGCTGATCGAAAAGCTGGCCGAGATAATTGAGTTGAAAAAATCACCGGGTCTTATCGACGTGCGCGACGAGAGTGCGGAAGATGTCCGCATTGTTTTGGAGCCGCGTAGCAAGAACATCGATCCTGCGCTTCTGATGGAAAGCCTATTCAAAATTTCCGAGCTGGAGAACCGTGTCAGCCTCAACATGAATGTGCTCGACGCGACCCGTACGCCGCGCGTGATGGATTTACGCGAAGTCCTGCAATCCTGGCTCGATCATCGCCGCGTTGTTCTGCTGCGTCGCTCCAACCAACGTCTTGCCAAAATCGCAGATCGTCTGGAAATCCTCGAAGGGTATATGATTGCCTTCCTGAATATTGATGAGGTTATTCGGATAATCAGATTTGAGGATCATCCGAAATCGGCGTTGATAGAGGCCTTTAAGCTGACAGATCGTCAGGCCGAATCTATCCTCAATATGCGCTTGCGCGCCCTCAATAAATTGCAGGAAATTGAGATACAGGGCGAGCATGATAAGCTCTCGGCTGAACGGGATGAACTAAATGCCCTCGTGTCGACCGACAGTCTGCAATGGGACGCTATCGCGGAGCAAGTCCGTGAGGTGCGCGATATATACGGGCCGAAGACGGAGCTCGGCGCACGCCGCACCACATTTGATGTGGCGCCGGATATTGATATCGACTTATCGACAGCGTTCATCACGAAAGAGCCCATCACCGTTGTCATGTCGGAGAAGGGGTGGATCAGGTCCATGAAGGGCAAGATGGATGATCTCTCCGGCCTGAAATTTAAGGAAGGCGACAAACTCGCTTTCGCCGTGCCGGCAGAGACAACCGATAAAATTATTGTCTTCGCCACCAACGGGAAATTTTACACGCTCGGTGCGGATAAATTGCCGGGCGGGCGCGGGAATGGCGAACCTATTCGATTGCTTGTCGATATGGAAAATGATCATAGCCCCATCGGTATGTTCGTCCATGATCCCGAACGTGAGCTTATCGTGGCCAGCTCCGATGGCTACGGGTTCCGGGTGTCGGAAGCCGAGATTATCGCGAGCACACGGGGCGGGCGAAAGACTCTGAATGTGAAGGGCGATGCGGAAGCGCTTCGTGTGGTTCAGGTCCAAGGGGATAAGATCGCGACTATAGGCGAAAACCGGAAAATTCTCGTTTTTGATGTCGAGGAGCTACCTGTCATGGCACGCGGTAAAGGCGTGCGCTTACAGAAATTCAAAGATGGCGGCCTGTCCGATATAACAACCTTTAACGCAGAAGAGGGACTCACCTTCCTCGACACCGCCGCGCGGCGTAATGAAGTCCCTGATTGGAACATACTCGAAGGCAAGCGCGCCCAAGCCGGACGCATGGCGCCAAGGGGCTTTTCGCGGAAAGCCAGCTTTGATCCGGCTAAGGGACTTTAGTAGACGTTAAACATATTCGTCACACCGTCATAGCCCGCAGGGCTATCCGGTGCCCATACCGTGAAGGCACGGCTAGCCGCTTTTTCGTCATATAGGTACGAGATTAGCGGCATGGTAAAACTAGCCAAGCTATCGCCTTCCGCAAAATTCAGGAAATGGGTACCGGACAATCCTGCGGATTGTGACGCTATGACGTGTGTTGTTGATGTGCCTTGCTTTGTTTCGTTTCTCTCTACCGTCTCTTGTGTCTCAATTCTCAGTCTAAAATTAAATGGGATGTTCGTGTGGGTGGTTAGGCTCTGCGGTTGCGAATGCGGTATGCGAATGCTTTGAGCCCTCCCAGCTCGTGCAATTCCTGTTAATCAGGAAATGCACTAAGTGCCAAGAAGCCCCACACGACGACGCCTTTTTGCGTTACCGGCCGAACAGAACAGTCGTGGTTCAATCAGCTCTCGATAAGCCACCCAGAACGACGGACATTACCCCGCCGCGCCCAATGACAAGCGCCGCTCCTTCCCGATTAGATCAATGCGCATCTGACCGTCCCGTGGAAGAAGACAAGATTAAATATGCGGCCATACACCCAATGTGTGGATGCATCTTTTTGAAAAAATCATAAGTGCTTGAAAAAAATGAGTATTCGGTTGAGAGATATGTGTTGGAAATGAGGATTAAGTTTGGAGCGACAGCTCGAGGGTCAGTAAATATGAGCCAATCCTCTGTAATCGCGCGAATTTGAGCAGCGATCGCAAACATTACCAGCGACTGTTGTGAAGCGATTTCAAGCCGCTCAACGTCACGGTTTCATCCGTGCGCCTCGGGTGTTTTTGGATTAGGATGCAATTCAGGGGCGCGCAGTTTTTACAGAGGAAACCTATGCGCTACGCGACACACAAAAGCTTTTGGTCTGGGTTACGGGTTCTTTTGGCCTCAGGATGTTTGGCTATCACTAGCGCGTGCTCTCTCTCAGTGCCAGGACAGGCACAGCCCGAGCTGTTAAAACAAGCCTCCGGGGAACAGATTGAAAAGGGACACCTCAGGGAGAGCCAAGCTTTAAAAGATCAGATCGCAGCGCTTCAATTATCCGATGTTACTAAATGGCAGATGGTGTGGGCCGGGGACTTCGGAGCGGACCCTGTTTCGCCCCCCGGTCTTGCCGCCGAGTTCGACAAGTTTATTCGCTCGGTAAGCCTAAGGACAGGCCACGTTGGCGGCGAACTGGTGATTAGCTCCGGTTACGCTGGATGTAACGGAATTGGCCGAGAAATCAGGAGAAGGATTGTGACGCCCGCGCGTACGACCGAAATTATCCGCGATGGAAAGACCCATTATACGACAACCCCGGCCACCTATAAAGCCTATGTTGAGACTGTCATGACGCAGACAGGCTGTTCATTAACACCGATAGTCAACGGCGTTAGCTACCCGACAAATTGGATAGAAAAGATGGAAGACTTCATTAGCGAGCAGATAAGAACAGGGACGCTCGCGCCCAATGGCGACACGCTTGAATGGATCAATGAGGATGGCAAGGTGTTGGCGAAATATGAAAAACAGCCTAACGATGTAGCGTCGGAGTATGCCAAGTAGGACGTTTTACGATACTCTTGTGACGAGTTGTTTGTGCATCGCAGTTTAGTGTTGGTCTTATGATTGCAGTTGTATGGTTTGCTGTTTTTACAAGAGCGGCCGTTTTTGGGCGATTTAGGACACACACCTGATGTCCGTATCGCGCATAATTTTCGCCACGCACGGCCAATAAAAAACCCGGCCTGTTGCTTGGAATCCCAAACAATGGGCCGGGTTGGTTTCTTGGTGTTTCTGCGGGCCTAAGCTGATTTCTTTGCCGCCTTGATCGGCGTCGGAGACGCGGATTTTCTTGCGCATTTCCCGTCGAAAAACGCACCATTTGCAATCATCAACTGGTCTTGAACGAGGTCGGCTTGAACATTGGCTGTCTCGGAGAGCTCAACGATATTAGCCTCAACCTTGCCAGTGACTTTTCCGCGAACATTCACGTTCTGCGCGATAATTTTACCGTTCACGGCGCCTTGTTCACCGATTGTGACGGTACCTGCGGTTACGTTACCGTCCAGACGCCCATCAATTTGGATGTCGCCATCTGTCTTGATGTCGCCCGTAATGACGATGTCGCGTCCGAGTATCGATGGCGCGCCGCCGGATGTTGCACGCGGCGCACTTGCAGCAGACGGCGCTTTCGCGCTCGATGTCGTTCCCGAAGGGCTGTTGGTCTTATTGAACATAAAGTCCTGCTTTCAAAAACTTATTCGGGTCATAGGCGCGACCCTGAAAATGTATCTCATAGTGGAGATGGTTGGCCGTGCTTCGACCCGTAGACCCCATTCCACCGATCTTGAAACCCTTATCCACTTTTTGCCCGCGTTTGACAAATGTCTTATGTAGATGGGCATAGCGCGTCACAAATCCGTGGCCGTGATCGATTTCGACAATACGTCCATAGGCACCTTTGCGGCCGACATAAGTGACCACACCGTCAGCCGTTGCAACAATCGGGGCAAGTCGTTGTCCGCCGAAATCCAAACCATGATGCATGGTCGGACGTTTGGTGAAAGGATCTTGGCGCAAGCCGAAGTTGGATGTCTGATACGTTTCGGTTCCAACAGGATGTCCCAGCGGGATCGCTTTGATCGCGTTATCTAGGACGTCACCTTCGACGGCGCGGGCCTGAATAGCGGAAACACGAGAGATAAATCCGTCTTCGCCGACCTGTTCATCTGACGTGGGAATAAAGGGACCGCCTTTGCCCAGTGGTGCGGCTTGCAAGATTGTCTCAATATCCAAATCCGTGGATTGGATGAGGGCACGATTGCGTTCGATTTTATCCAACGTTTCGCGTTCCATCGTAATCAGATAGCCGTCTTGTGTCGCGCCCATTGTGTTCAAAGAGTTGTCGAATTCCAAACCCGTTGTCAGGGAAGCAGCCTTGATAATATCACGGCGGGATTGTCGAGGTGTTGCGTCGCGCGCCGTTGGGGCCATCAAAACGCGGCTTGTCGCATATTCCAGAGTTGGGGAACCTGACACAATGGCGGCGCTCGTTTGGGTACCCATGAATTGGGATAGCGTTTGATGTTTTTGTTCTAACTGGCGCGCCATGGTCTCGAAATTTGTCCGCTGCTCTTCCATCATGAGCTGCGTATTTTCCTCTTTGGCTTTCAGGTCGGCGACCATACGCTCATAATTGGCTTTTTGGCTCTGTATTTTGTGACCGGATGTGCTCAGAGGGTTGTTGCCGATGACGAGGTTGATCAGCGTCCAGAAGCACAGAAGTGCCATTGCGGACAGCACAGTGACGACTGCAAGCTGGAGCTTTGTGGTCAGGACATAGTATTTTACTTCACCGCCCGAGCGGAGATAGATTTGGCGCTCCGGAAAATGGCGCAGGATGTGTGTGCGCACATCGCTAATCACGTCGTTAAGCATAGTTCCCCAAAATCTTTTTTCACCCTTGGACTATTAAACATAGCTAAGCCGATGGCTTCAAGGGTGATTGGGCGAGATTCCCATTAAATTTGTCTTAATTTTCTATCCATAACGAGGGTTTACGCTGAATTTTAGGCTAATTTTCAACCAGAGGCTCATAATAGCTCTGCGAAAGCCCGGCCAATGTCCGTGCCTTTACATTGAATGGCGATTTCACCTGTCCCTTGAAATGCGTATTGACCAAGGTGTGAAAATAGGATTCGGGTGTTTCCGATTGCTGTGCCGCAAGATATTTGAACCAGCGAGCGCCGATAGCAACATGGCCGATTTCCTCAGCGTATATGACCTCCAGGACAGCGGCGCTGTCTTTGTCGCCAACGCTTTTTAGGCGCTCTATCATGCCGGGGGTGACGTCCAAACCGCGGGCCTCCAGAACCAGCGGCGCGATGGCGACCCGGGCCGGGAAATTATCGCGGGTTGTTTGCGCGGCTTCCCAAAGGCCGTTATGAGCCGGATGATCGCCATATTCCATATCCAGCGCTTTCAGACGGTCAGCCAAGAGGATGAAATGACGGGCTTCATCGTCACAGACAGAGGCCCAATCCGTGATGAAATCCGATCTGTCGGCTTCCGCGAGACTGGGGTGCAGAGCAAAGCGCGCGATCATATCCGCCGCGAGATCTATTGCGTTGAGTTCAATATGTGCGACGGCATGGAGCAGCGCGCCGCGTCCCTCGGGGGAGCCTAAGCGCCGACGCGGAACGTCGAGCGGGTCCACGAGTTGCGGGCGCGCCGGACGGGCGGGTTGATGGGGTAGGGGACCCGGTGGTTCTCCAATCTCTGTAGTGTCGAGCCAAGTTTGACGCATGCGCCGAGCGCAGGCGGCCTTCTCGCGCGGGTCAGCGGTCATCAAAACCGTATGGGCGGCCGCTAAAACACCCATCGGCTTAACCTGCGTGTTCGCGAAGGCTTTCTAAGACGGCGTCGACATGGCCTTTGACGCGCACCTTGGGCCAGACTTCGACAATCTTACCATCCGGCCCGATGAGGAACGTTGCGCGCTGGATGCCCATATAGGTTTTGCCATACATGCTTTTTTCGACCCAGACGCCGTAATCTTCGGTGACGCTGCCTTCGACATCTGCGCCCAAAATTATGCCGAGCTCTTTCTTTGCAATGAAATTGTCGTGTTTTTTGACGCTGTCGCGTGACACGCCGATAATGTCCGCATTCAGCTTGGCAAAGGCTTGTTTCTGCGCCGTGAAATCTATCGCCTCTGTTGTGCATCCCGGCGTATTATCTTTGGGATAGAAATAGAGGACGAGATATTTGCCCGCATAATCCGTCAGGGACAGCGTTCCGCTATTGCCGCTGCCGGGCATGGAAAAGGCAGGGGCGACGTCGCCGGGTTTAAGATTTGTCAATTTTACGGGCATTTTGAATCTCGCTCTCTCGTTTTATGTTGTTATCTTAATGGGGGTAGTAATAGATTTATACGGTCCACGCATATAGGCCGTTCTCAGAATATGAACACAACACCTGACATAGATGCGGCTGAAGCCTCTGCGCCTGAAGGTAAGACGCCTCCAAACCCGCAATCTGAGCAGCCTCAATCGAATTTACGCCGAACCATTTGGCCGCGGTCTCAAAAAGGCCGCCGGATCGATCAACCTTCGTCCCAATTTTCAAGACTTATTCGTCGTCTCGACCGTATTTTTGGAGACCTGATCGCCATTACTTTAGGGCTGGGTATCATCAGTTTGTGGATTGCAACATCGGTATTGGACAAGCAGTCCACCGACCTCACCGTCTTGCGCCCCAATTTTAAAATCTGGTTTGCAGAGGCGTTTAATGGCCGTGACGCAGAATTTGGTCGATTGGAATTATCCTGGCAACCCGCAGACGGAACCCTCGTCGTCACGATTGAAGATGCCGAAATCCGTGGGAAGGAGGGCGATATTCTTGAGCGGTTCGACCTCATTCGATCCACATTTTCGCCTAATGCTGAGGCTTGGACCCGGCCTCGCTTGATCAATGCGCAGATTAAAGGCGGCGTTCTAACCTATCTCGAAGATGCTGACGGACAGATAATCGCAGGATTGGGCCCGCCAAGTACTGTGGGGCGTGTTGGCCCCGTTTTTCGCAGCGGAGAGGCACGTCAACCCGCAGATCAGATGAGGACAGCGCTACAAGACATTGAATTTGTTCAGATTGAAGATGCGAAGATATATGTTCGAAACGCAATATCAGGCGTCGATTTAAAGTCGGATGTTGAACTTTTAACGGCCAATATTTCCGACAAAGGTGATCTCGTCGTCTCTGCTAATGGAACTGTGGATCAATCATCCGCGCCTATGCCCTTCACGCTCAACACGATTTCAGATGCCGATTTCGATTCGATGAAATTACGGCTCAATGTAACAGGCGCACGGCCCGACGAAATCGCCCCGACAAAAGGACGGTTTTGGGAGTTTCAAGGCTTGGCGGCGCCGGTCGACTTGACCGTCAATATTGATTTCTCAAGGCAGGAAGGTCTTAGGTCGGCCTCTGTGGATATGAATGTTGGGCAAGGTAATTTCACCCTTTTGCGGGAACTATCCGAACGAAGTTTTCCAATTGAAAGTCTCGTGGCGCGGGCCTCTCTCCCGCCCGGAAATGAGCGAATGAACATTGAAACGCTTAATTTAGATGCCCCGAACTTATCCTTTAAAAGCACCGGCTTTCTGACCGAGCTGGGTAATTTAAGTGATGGTGATAAGAACAGCTCACCTATCTTTAATCTGTTATTTCGAGATATTCGGGCAAATATGACGCCTGTCTTCCCGGTGGAAACCCGTATCAAAGGTTTAAATATTGTCGGTCATGCCGATGTAGATAGTCGGACAGTCAGCCTTTCAACTGGTAGGCTAGAGGTCTTCGATACGACTCATGAATTTGACGGCAGGCTTCAACTCTACGGCAATAATACGGTAAAGTCCCTAACGGCGAATACAAGAATGACGGGGATATTGAAGCCTGATCAATTTCTATCGCTCTGGCCCGTGAAGTCTTTTCCGGGAGCGCGCAGCTGGATAGGAGGCGCCGTCATAGAGGCGGATATCACGCGGTTTGAGGGACAGATCGCGCTTGACGAAGGGTTCTTTGAGACGCGGGAACTTACCAAAGACCGGCTGAAATTGCGCTGGGGCGGTGAGAACACCTCCGTTCGTTATTTAGAAACATTGCCTCCCGCAACCGGTGTTTCAGGATCAGGCCAGATTATTGGCAATCGCCTCAGCTTGTCTCTCAATGGCGGACAAGTCGATGCCATCACATTGACGGGCGGCACGGTCGACATTCCTAAACTCCGCCCGGTAAACGGCGATATCATTATCACAATGAACGGGCAGGGGCCGGTATCTGAGTTCATGCGTTTGGGAGATTTCCCGCCATTTAAAATCGCCAGCCGCTATAATGTCGACCCCGCAATGGTCGCGGGTGAAGGCACTGCATCTGTTAAGGTTAAGCGGGCGCTGACCCCGTTTCTGCCGCGTGATCAGATAGACTATGAGATCATGGGCGACTTCACAGGCGCGAGCGCGCCTTTCGATTTTGGGAAACACAAAATCACAAATGGCACCGTATCAATGAATGCGAATAAAGAGCGGGTTATCATGACCGGCCCCGTCAACATCGGACCTTGGCGGGCCAATATGCGCTGGCTTGAGACTTTTGGCGTAAATGCCCCGCTAACTGAATATGGCGTGACGGGTGTTATTGACGCGGATGTCTTGGACAAATTGGGGTTGGCCTCTCGCACTTGGTTCGATGGCAGTGCAGCTGTTCAGATCGACGCTAAAGGTCGGGGCATGGATATTGCCGCAGCAAATCTTAGCGTGGATCTCACACATTCAGACCTGTCTGTTGAACAGATATGGATGAAATCAAAGGGCCAGGCCGCGAAGCTAACCGGGCAGCTCTCTCGGGGCGCTGATAGCAGCTATATATTCGATAACGCGCAATTAACTGGGTCCGGCATTGATATTGGTGGACGCGTCAGCTTGGAACCGGATTTTAAATTACGTCAGATCGATCTGACGAATATGTCTGTCTCCTCTCTTATTGAGGGGGCTGTCAAAGTAACGCCGGACCGCGTTGCAGGCCGTTTGGACGTCGAATTAGCTGCGCGATTTTTGGACGTGAGTCCGTGGACGGAAGCGTTATTCGCGGAACGTCAGAGCAATTTGGACGTCCCTTTGACTCTGAGAGCTCAAGTGGATCAATTGGTTTTGGACGAAAATTATTCTGTGTCGGATTCCAGCCTCTTTTTCTCCCACACTGGAGAGGTCATTGAGACTGCGCGATTAGATGCTTTGTCTGACGGCAAACCACTAAAGCTAGAATTATCAACACGTGCGGACAGGAAACGACAACTCGCCGTCAGTGTGCCTGACGCATCCAAAGCCGTTTCAGCCTTTATGGGCCTCGATAATACGACCGGTGGCCGATTGGAGATTACGGCCAATCTTCCGGCGGCCGGGGAAGAGGGCGCCTATGTTGGCGAAGCAGACATGCGGGACTTTAAGCTCAATGAAGCGCCTGCTTTGGCGCAATTACTCTCGCTGGCATCTCTAACAGGTCTTGCAGATACACTGACAAATGGGAGTATGAAGTTTAATGAGTTCAGGGTTCCCTTCACAATTCTCGGTGATAATATCGCAATCCGGGATGCGCGGCTTTATGGACCGGCTCTGGGCATGACAGGTAATGGTGATATTAATTTGGACTTACGGGTGTTGGATTTCGACGGAACGCTCGTCCCCGCCTATACGGCAAATTCGGTTCTGGGCGACATACCATTGTTAGGTGATATATTCGTGCAGGAAAAAGACGGCGGATTATTTGCCTTGACCTATACGGTAAGCGGTCCGTTTGAGAAAACCCAAATTGCAATCAACCCGCTATCTGCTCTGACACCCGGGTTCTTGCGCGGGATATTTAAACGTGACCGATCAAAGGTGGATGACGCCATGCGAGAGGCGATAGAAGATGTGCAGCCCAAGCCGGCAGAGTCTCCCTAGCTATCGGTCACTTTCAACAAAGCATGCTTTTTCTTGCCGACTGATATTTTTACCACGCCGTCAATGATATCGGAGTCTGAGAGCGTAAGCTCATGTGTCGTCACCTTTTCATCATTTAGCTTTAGCGCGCCGGCTTTAATATGTCGTCTCGCTTCCCCGTTTGACGCTGCCAAACTGACCGTCGTGGCAGCCGATAAAATACCCATCCCTGTGAGCTCAGCCAGAGTAACGTCAACGGAGGGCAGGCCCGCTGCTGTCTGACCTGACACGAAGGTCTGCTGCGCCGTAGACTCTGATTGTTTGGCGGCCTCGGCGCCATGTAGTAAAGTTGTTGCGGCATTTGCGAGCGCTATTTTGGCGGTGTTGATATCAGCGCCCTCAAAGGCTTCTAATCTCGCGACCTCAGTCTCGGCCATATCCGTAAAGAGACGTAGGAATTTTCCAACATCTGCATCTTCGGTGTTTCGCCAAAATTGCCAATATTCATAAGGGCTTCGCGTGTAATCTTCACCTAAGGATGGGTCGCCGTTGAGCCAAACAGCACCGTCTGCGGTTTTGCCCATTTTCCCGCCTGATGCCGTCGTAATTAGAGGCGTCGTAAAGCCGTAACACTCGCCGCCTTCCATGCGCCGCGTTAGGTCCACGCCCGTCGTGATATTGCCCCATTGGTCAGATCCGCCGAGCTGCAAGCGGCAGCCATGTCGTTTATACAGTTCGACAAAGTCGTAGCTCTGAAGAAGCGGGTAATTAAACTCGAGGAAGGTCATCGGCTGCTCATTTTCCAAGCGGCGTTTAACTGTGTCCATTGTGACCATGCGGTTGATCGTAAATTCCGTCCCGACAAGGCGCAGAAATTCGAGATAGCCAAGCCCGCTCAGCCAATCGTCATTGTCGACCATGATCGCGGCATTGGGGCCGTCGAAATCGAGAAATTTAGCAAAGACGCGTTGAATGCCGTCCTTATTCGAGTCGATCTTTTCCTGTGTCAGCATTTGACGGGATTTGTCTTTGCCGGACGGATCGCCAATCTTCGTCGTACCGCCGCCAAGCAACACAATCGGTGTGCCGCCGCTTTGCTGCAAATGGCGAAGCATCATGATCTGCACGAGGGACCCGACATGCAAGCTCGGCGCGGTGCAATCAAACCCAATATAGCCAACCAGTTTGTCTGTCGCGGCCAGCTTATCCAGCCCGGCTTCATCCGTGCATTGATAAAGAAATCCGCGCCCGACCAGGGTTTGCATAAGTTTTGAGGCATAAGTCGTCATAATTTTGGCTTCTAACGGGCAGGGGAGTCGTGTCAAAGCATTCTGCATGGAGAAGTATGTTTACATCGCCTTAGGTCTTATGAGCGGCACGTCACTCGACGGGGTGGATGTTGCGATTATTGAGACGGATGGGGTTGATATTTTCGGATTTGGCCCGGTCGCAGAGCTCGGGTTTTTAGATGCGGACAAGACGGTTCTTCGAGAGGCGACGCATGATGCACTGCAGTGGCGGTTTACAGGCGCTCCGCCAGATAGCTTCGCCCGGGCCGAACACGTGATTGACAGAGCCCACTTTGAAGCCATCGGCGATTTGTCGGCTGACATCGTCGGTTATCACGGTCAGACGATTTTGCATCATCCGCCTGTTGATGGGGCGAAGGGGCAGACCTTACAGCTGGGGCGCGGGCAAGTTTTGGCGGATAAGCTGAGCCTGCCCGTCGCCTATGATTTCCGCACGGCTGATGTCGCGGCCAGCGGTCAGGGCGCGCCGCTCGCCCCGATTTATCATGAAGCGCTTGTGCGATATTCTGAATTGGAAGGTCGTGTTGCTGTTTTGAACCTTGGCGGGGTCGCAAATGTCACGGCTATTATCGACGGCAAACTCGCTTGGGCCACGGATTGCGGGCCTGCTAATGGTCCGTTGGACAGTTGGGTGCAGAGCCATAATGCGGGTGACTATGATGAAGGTGGTAAGCTTTCATTCGCAGGTGAGGCAGATCATATCATTATAAATCAATGGCTTGAACATGATTTCTTCAATCGAAATATCCCCCGCAGTGCAGATCGCTATGATTTTGATGTATTGGACGACATGAAAGCTTTGTCGCTTGAGGACGGCGCAGCGACGTTGGCGTCATTCACAGCGCAGGCCATTGCTCGTGATTTGATTTCTTTCAAAGCTGACAAAGTCATCGTTTGCGGCGGTGGGCGAAAAAATCCGGCGATCATGGCGATGTTGAGCATGCATCTGCACTCAGGCGCTATATTCGGTGACCCGAGAAACCCGCACAGCCAAGGCAGACCTGATGTCATCTTTGGCAACACAGATGTTTTGAGCGCAGAAGATGTCGGTTGGGACGGCGATATGTTGGAAGCGCAGGCTTTCGCCTATCTCGCCGTGCGGACGCTAAAAGGCCTGCCGATCAGCTTTCCGGAAACAACAGGCGCGCCGCACCCGATGACGGGCGGGCGGATGGCTTATCCCTCGAGCAGTTTAGGCTCTCGCGGCGGAGAGTAGCGCGGGTCGAGCGTGTCATCGAGATAGTCCTCAATCACGTCCATCGCGAGTTCCAAATGGTTCGTGTAGAAATGATCTGCGCCTTCTATACGGAAGGTTTCAATCTCATGACCCTTTTGCACGCGGATTTTTGACACAACGCGGTCAACATCATCGCACGGCACAATCGGATCTTCTGACCCATAAGTCACCAGACCCGACGCCGGGCAGGGCGCGAGAAATGCAAAATCATATGTATTGGTCGGCAGGCTCATTGAAATAAACCCGGCGATTTCCGGACGTCGCATCAGAAGCTGCATGCCGATCCAAGCGCCAAAGCTGTAGCCGGAGACCCAGCTAAACGGCGCGTTTTGGTTAAAGCTCTGCATATAATCCAGCGCATAGGCGGCATCTTGCAATTCGCCTTGGCCATTGTCGTATTCGCCCACGGAACGCCCGACGCCGCGGAAATTAAACCGCAAGACGGAGAACCCGCGGCGCTTATATTGCTCATACATCGCAACAGGGATGCGGTGATCCATGTGTCCGCCGGCCTTAGGATGCGGCGGCAGGATGAGCGCGCAGGGCGCTTGCGGGTCGTCGGACGGGTGATAGCGGCCTTCAAGGCGGCCTTCTGGACCGTTGAAAATGACTTCAGGCATGGGTTGGAGCCTCTTTTATTGCGCCGAAATTGCCGCGCATTTTTACCGCACTTCAATCTTGACTAAATCAGTCAGGATACATAGGTCCCGCCTGATGAATTGGTTTTCGTGCGCGCCTCTATCAAGGGTGCAATCATAATGCCAACAAAACCTGCACTTTGCGGGTCATTAGGAGTCGATTAAACTGTGAAACTGACCGCAAAAGGACGATATGCCGTAATGGCCGTGGCCGATTTGGCCGCGCAAGGTCCCAATGCGTGCGAGTCGCTTTCGGCCATCGGCGCGCGTCAAGCGATCTCGGTGACGTTTTTAGAGCAGCTTTTCGGGAAATTGCGGCGCGCGGGTTTAGTGGACTCGGTTCGCGGCGCGCAAGGCGGCTATAGCTTGGCGCGGTCTGCGAGCTCAATCTCGCTCGACGCCGTCATCCATGCCGTCGATGCCTCGGCCAAGGCGCATGGCTGCACGCCGGAGGCAAAGACTGCCTGCACCGGCGGCACGGACAGATGCCTGACGCATGACCTCTGGGGTGCGCTAGAAAGCCATATTGAAGGCTTCCTCGCGTCGATTACGGTTCAGGACGTTGTGGACGGGCGCTTGCCTGTCACTGCGCTGGAGGCGGCTGAATGACCCGGACCTATCTTGACCATAACGCCACGACGATCACTTGGCCCAATGTCATCGACGCGATGACGGCGGCTCTGGAGGTGACGGGCAATCCGAGCGCGCAGCATACGGACGGCCGCGCGGCCAATGCGATTGTGTCGAAAGCCCGCGAGCATGTTGGGATGGCGATGGGCGTCTGTGCGCAGGATATTGTGTTCACGAGCGGCGGAACCGAGAGCTGCAACACGGCAATTTGGTCGGCGATGAAGGCGGGCTGCAAACATTTTCTGATCTCCAGCATGGACCATCCTGCAACAATCAACGCCGCCGAGAATTTCGGCGCGTCTTATGAGCTTATCCCCGCCGACAGCGAAGGCCGCACGGATATGGCGTGGCTGAAATCACGTTTGGCAGAGTGGGATGAGGCGCAGGGTCGCCCCTTTGTTTCTCTCGTCGCCGCCAATAGCGAAACGGGCGTTATTCAGGACGTTGATACCGCCGTTGATTTGATTGCAGAGGCAGGCGGGCTACTCCTTGTTGACGCCACGCAAGCGCTCGGGAAAATCGCTATGCCGTCCACGCCGGATTACCTCGCCGTGTCCGCGCATAAAATCGGCGGGCCGAAAGGTATTGGTGCGCTCTATGTTGAACCCTCCGCGCCGTTTACGCCGTTGCTGTCTGGGGGCGGGCAGGAACGCCGCCGCCGATCCGGCACGCATAATGTGTCGGGCATTGCGGGATTTGGTGCGGCCTGCGAAGAGCTCATCAATTTGGAGCACACGCGCGAGCTCCGCGATATACTGGAAAAAGAGTTGAAAGCCGTAGAGCCCAACATCGTGTTTTTCGGGGAGGGCGCAGAGCGCCTGCCCAATACGAGCTTTTTTGCCGTGCCCGATGCGTCATCCATGACATTGATGATGGGTTTGGATTTGGAAGGCGTTTCTGTCTCTACGGGAACAGCTTGTTCTTCGGGCAAGGTTGGTGAGAGCCGTGCCATCGTCGCCATGGGCCGCACGGCGCAGGCCCCAAAGGGCGCGATACGCGTTAGCTTTGGGGATAATGCCCTGATGAACGACATAGAAGACTTTATCATCGCATGGGCCAAGGTGCGCCGTATTAAGTCTCCATACATAAAAATAACGGATCGCCCCGCGGTTCCGAAAGACATTCCAAGCGCTCCTGCGGAGACTCGGAATGACAGGAAAGTTGGATAGCATGAGCGAAGACATCAAAACCGCTAAAGACAGCATCGACGACGAAACCGTTGAAGGTGTTCGGTCGCTCGAGGCGGATAAATATAAATATGGGTTCGATTCCGATATTGAGCAGGAGTTCGCGCCCAAGGGCCTGAATGAAGATATTGTTCGGTTCATCAGCGAGAAAAAGGACGAGCCACAATGGCTCTTAGATTGGCGTTTGGAAGCCTATCGCCGTTGGCTGACCTTGGATGAGCCGGAATGGGCGATGGTCGACTATCCGAAGATTGATTTTCAGGACATGTATTATTATGCCTCGCCTGTGAAGAAGAAGGAACTCGACTCCCTCGATGAGGTCGATCCGGAGATCCTCGAAATCTACAATAAACTCGGAATTTCCCTGAAAGAACAAGAGGTTCTGGCGGGTGTTAAAGGTGCGCCGAAGGTCGCCGTTGACGCGGTATTTGACTCGGTGTCCGTTGTCACGACGTTCAAAAAAGAACTCGCCAAACATGGCGTTATATTCTGTAGCTTCTCCGAGGCGGTGAAAGACCATCCGGAATTGGTGAAGAAATATATGGGCTCTGTCGTGCCTGTGACGGATAATTATTACGCGACGCTCAACAATGCTGTCTTTTCTGACGGGTCATTTGTTTACATCCCGCCGGGGGTTCGCTGCCCGATGGAGTTGTCGACCTATTTCCGCATGAATGCGCAAGGCACGGGGCAGTTTGAACGCACGCTCATCATCGCGGACAAAGGCTCTTATGTCTCTTACCTCGAAGGCTGTACGGCCCCGATGCGGGACGAGAACCAGCTTCATGCGGCCATCGTTGAAATCATCGTCCATGATGACGCCGAAGTGAAATATTCCACCGTGCAGAACTGGTGGCCGGGCGATAAAGACGGCAAGGGCGGCGTCTATAATTTTGTGACGAAACGCGCGGATTGCCGCGGCGATAATTCCAAAGTCAGCTGGACGCAGGTCGAGACAGGCTCTGCCGTGACATGGAAATATCCGTCCTGCATTTTGCGCGGTGATAATTCCCAAGGCGAGTTCTACTCCATCGCTATTACCAATGGGCATCAGCAAGCCGACACCGGCACAAAGATGATCCATTTGGGCAAGAACACGAAATCCCGCGTGATCTCCAAAGGTATCAGCGCGGGCAAGTCCAACTCGACTTATCGCGGGCTGGTCAGCGCCCATAGGAAAGCCACAGGCGCGCGGAATTTCACGCAATGTGACTCGCTCTTGATTGGCGATCTCTGCGGGGCGCATACTGTGCCTTATATCGAGAGCAATACGCCCACCGCGCAGTTTGAGCATGAGGCAACCACATCCAAACTCTCCGATGATCAGCTCTTTTATTGCCGTCAACGGGGGCTGTCGGAAGAAGACGCCGTTGCGCTGCTCGTCAACGGTTTCTGCCGCGATGTGTTGCAGGAACTCCCGATGGAATTCGCGGTCGAAGCGCAAAAGCTCGTCGCGATTTCACTTGAAGGGAGCGTTGGGTGATGCGGCAATATTTTAAAATTATCGCGCTCACCGTGCTTGCTTGCGCCTTGGCATCCTGTGGTCAATCCACTGATGCACCTACATCAGTCCCGCCAACGCCCCCGCAAACTGAGGCAGAGAATACCCCACCGGTTCCGCCATTGTTCGAACCCACAGGCAATTTGGAAGACATTCAATTTTCTGATTATTCCATCGAACTCGCGGCATCTGTCGGGCTTGAATTGGGGGAAACCCGGTTGGACTCTATTGATAAAATCCGCCTCTATTTCGCGCCTGAACCCGGCACGAACATGGTCAATATGACGTCCTCCACTTTTGAACGTGACGACGGTTCGGTGTTGCTCTTTGCGCGCAATAATATCCCGGATGACTCTGTCTTCGCCGAGGAAGTTTACGCGGTCTTTGCCGGACCTGGTGATGCTGAAAAATTCAACCAAAAACTGGCCGCCTATGGCCTGCGTCTAAAGTGCCGTCGCGGTGAAAATGCGATGGAATGGACGACCGAACTTTGCCCTTAAAGGAAAATACAATGGCTAAATCCAAACCAACACGTCAATTCATTCAACTCTCCGAAGGCGAAAAGAACTACGCCATGTCCCGCGCCGTCGTGCAGGGCGATTGGTGCTTTGTCTCCGGCACAATGGGCTATGATTATAAAAAATCAGAGCTGCCCGAGAGCGCGGCGCAGCAGGCCATGAACACCTTCACAAATATCCGCCAAGCGCTCGACGCCGCAGGGTTTGAGCTCGGCCATACGGTGCGCGTGCAATATACCGTTTCCGACCGGAAATATGTGAAAGAGGTCCTGCCTATTATCAAAGCGCATTTCGATAATATCTTGCCAGCCGCAACAATGGTGCTGGCGGAGATGGTCGACCCGAAGGGGAAAATTGAGATCGAGGTGACGTGTTATAAAGGATAACCCTCTAGTCCCGCTCACCCCATCGAAGGATGGGGTCCAGAGCGACTATGGACTGGACCCCATCCTTCGATGGGGTGACCGGAAAGAGAGAATGAACCAACCCATCAACATAAATGAGAAATTCTCGAAGTTCAGCGAACACTGGCGTCCAAAAATCGTCGCGCAACTGAATGGTCAAGATTTCAAACTTGCCAAAATCCAAGGCGAATATCCGTTCCATGCGGACGCGGAGCGCCCGCAATCTATCCGGGGGATGGATTGCAGCGAAGCGCCTGAACCGGAAACGGTTCAGGGTGTTGCTAAGCCGGAATGGGTGCCTTCTGATCTCGTCAAAGAAGGCGAATGTATCGTCGTCCCAAAGGGCGTCCGACACCGCCCCCGCGCTGAAAAAGAATGCCATATCTTCCTGATCGAGCCGAATGGTGTGAAGAATAATGGCGATGCGGATGTTGAGGCCGTTTACGACGCGCCCATTGGGGAGTGGGTGTGATGGGCTTGTTGAAGAAGATATTTCTTTGGGTAGGTTTGTCGGTGCTGGGTGTTTTTCTTGCTCTGTTTGCTTACACAATTTGGTTATTTTCGGTAGTTGAATTCGCGTTGGATCC
>Ga0209187_1001209_pt1 | contig 32293 bp, 29 predicted proteins | sample BantaG_FD_187430 | JGI IMG/M metagenome (GOLD analysis project Ga0209187, IMG submission 187430) | Marine algal microbial communities from Bantry Bay, Ireland - BantryBay_4 metaG (SPAdes) (version 2) | ecosystem: Host-associated > Algae > Red algae > Unclassified | place: Bantry Bay, Ireland...
CAACTGATGCGTGCTCAGAATACGATTTTTAACTGAAAATTGTACGGTTTTAGCCAGCTGGCGCGGTGCTGCGCCTCGCTCCGATTTCTCTTCAAATACAGGGCTTATCCCTCGTTGCCTTCTCACGCCTGCACGTAACCCGGCGCTGCGACCGCTTCGCGGCTTGCACACGGGCTACCATATCCCGCCCACTTTGGGGCGGATTCCCACGGCGTAAAATGTCGCAAAAAAATGATTTGATGGCTTATCTAAGTGCCATTGGGGTCTGACTGCTTCAAGCATCGGAGTAAATTCGGACTCGAAACCTGCATCGAGGCGGCGAGGGAAACCGTACGAGCAGAAAAAGCCACCATCGCCGAACTGGCTGACCTGGCAACAACTCTACGGGTTCGGAGCGTGATGCAACCCTCGCTCGAAAGCCTAAGTCCGACAGACTCCGAGGAGCCTGTCGGACGTAGCAGATTCGGCTACGAATTTCTCACTTTGGCGCATACGATCCGGACGAATCGATCAAATAGCCCTAGAGGAGACGTCTGCCATAGCGTGAAATCAGGAAGGTGCATCCAAAACTGACCAGTAGGTTTGTGGATGCGATCACGACGAGGCCGGCGAGAAGCCATAGAACGTTGTCCGCTGTTGCGGCGATGGTTGCTTGTGCCGAACTAAACGCGATGTGTCGAATGTCGATGGGGAGCCCGGTTAGCTCGCCGAGCGGGCCAGATATACCGAGCAACATGCCGAGGACGGTACTGCCAACAATTTTTGGGGCCAACTTTCTCATACGCTTTGAGGGCCTCCAGCCAAAGCGGTTCTCTAGGCGCGACCCGAATTGGTGATAAACCATCAGGTTGGCAAAATATCCGGACAATATACCCGCTAGGCTGAGAAATACACCTGCGATGGCTGCGTACCATACCACAGAGAACCCCAATCGGTTTTTCTTAAACATGGAGGCTTCCACATCCGTGCCGAATGAAAATACCGCGCCGATTGCGAAGGTGAGCGCGGCGGCGGCCAAGAGATTGCCCATCAAGGCAACTCCTTGCGAGGCGAGCAATTGCCGAAATAATCGCAAGACCGACTTTGGACCATCTATGACGCGAGCGAAGGTGGCAGCGGTCATGGATGGTTGCTTCGTGGCAATCGTCCCACCAACCAGATTACACAGGACAAAGCAGGCGCTGTAGTTCAGGCCGAGGACGACCCCTTGGGTCAGCCGAGGGATCGCGAGGGAATCCAGCCAAATTTTGCAGGCAGCAAAAATTGCCACGAGCAAGCCACCGATGAGAGCGCTATTAAAATACTCAACATGTTGCCGTTTGGTTTGCGCAATATATCGTTCACCCGAGTCTGCGCTTTGCTGGACGATTTGCTCTACCACAAGCCGGCTCTTTTTATCAACGTAGGAAAGCAAGGACCTCTCGTGAGGTAATTCGACTAGGATGCCGATAAGGAGTGCGTGTTGCTTCGAAGGGTCGTTGGTTTCGGCAATGGCATGCAGCGTTTGCAGTAAGGCAAGATCTTCCGCCAATTTTTCAGTGCGATAAGAGAGGTCAACACAGGTTCCCATCTCTGAGAAGGATGCACGGATGCGGCGGGCCGCTTCGCGCAATTGCGTCAACTCGGATGGAGGTTCGCCAAGGCCCTCTTGTACCTCGGTTGCAAGCCGTGGAATCCCCTCCCCTGACCAATCCAGACGTTCTAAGCGGCGGTGAAGCGGATCACTCAAGATGTCCCCATTTACGACCGTGGCAAGATGCGTGTAGGTTTTATTAGCAGCCTGTTTGATGGATACGACGAGATCGGGGTCGTCTTGATAGGCCGCCTCCAACCCCTGCAAAAATATTCTCAGCGAAAGCCGAGTATGCAGCCGCATCACATCGTCTTCAGGGTAGTAGGGAGGCAACACCTTCTGTGTCAGCCGAGTCAAGAGCTCACTGTAGAAACCTGGTTTTTCGCGGGAATGCTTGCCCATAAGGACATGCTCCCAGTTCATTTTGGATAGGTTGTGCATCGATGTAATAAGGTTCTTGGAAGACTGGTGAACACGCGCCTCGGCCTGTTGATTTCAGAGATCGATCCGTACGGAAAGATCTTTTTTGATATGATGGAATAAGAAACCACCAAAATGAATCACTCTGTAGCTATCTGAACCTGTCTGAACCTGTTAGAACCTCTTGGAGGGATTAAAGCGCGACGAGGCGATCGTCCTAGTATACATCGAAGCCGTCATACGACTCGGAAATTCCGCGACCAAATCAGGGATTTACCGATGTTGGCACTCCTTATTGACGGGTACAGTTAGGATCGTAATCAACTCAACCAAAATATTGGAGACAACTCATGTTACACTATGCGATTATATCACTTATCGTTGCCATTATTGCAGGGGTGTTTGGCTTCGGCGGCATAATGGATGCGGCTACCGACATCGCCCGTATCCTATTTTTCCTCTTTATCATTTTTGCCGCGATTGGGTTTATATCCCATTTATTGCGAGGTGGCCCGCCCAAGGTGTAGTTGGTCAATCGTCTGCACTATTTATTAAAGGGCAACAATCCAGAATTTCGGATTGCGCCCTCTGTGAAGAGGTTGACACGCCAAAATCTAGACAAAGGAGGATGCCCGGCGGGTTTTAATATTCCGCCCCCTTCTTTGCGCGCAATACTCGGACGGGGGGAGTTGGCACAGTGAGGCCAGGCAGAACCTCGAATGACACGTTCCACTTTAGGGAGCGGTCGCAGGAGCAGAGTTCTTTGAAGCAGGGTTCTCTGAAGCAGGCTTCGAGGCTGCTAAGCGCAGACGATTTTCAACCAAGGCGAACAGGACGTTTTCGGCGATGCGCGAGGCCCACACCTTGTCGATCAAACTGTTTACCGTACCGGTTAGGATCACCCGTTCATCAACAACTTCGACATGAATATCCTCTGCGAAGAGCATAGGACTCGCTGCGAGTCGTAGCTTTACCTGTTTTTTAATGGCTTCATCGTCGAGGTCTCCCATGCGCTTGAGAACTCGGATTTTGGGTTCGATTCCCACGACACCCGGGATTTCAGAGACCAAGCTAAGTAGCTCGAGTCGCTCCCATTGATAATCAACCGCACCGTCGAGCCAGACAGTCCCTTGGTCTGCGAGCACCTCGATGTCGACCCGCCCGAAAGGCGCAGAATCTTTGATGTGTCGGCGGACAGCCTGTGCAAGATCCTCATCGCCGAACCGGATAAGTGGAGCCAGCTGAATTTGGTTATTAACCTGAGTCACCCCTATCACGTCAGCGGCTGTTTCTTCTGCTGCGACGCTCTGTTCATAGCGCCGAACTGTACCATTTAGAACCGCAACGCGATTGCTTACGCTAACATTGATCGCGAGCGACATAATTCTCGGATCGGTTGCGAGGGCGACGCGTAAGGTTTCGGCGATTTCGGAATCATTATGGTCGTAGCGCTTGTGCGCCAACAAACGAAAGGGAGCGGAGTCATCGTTTTCAACACGAACCTCGCTGGCAACAACCGCTGTGGCACCGCATCGCCAAGCGAAGGTGGATAAAATTTCCCGCTGGCCGAGAGACCGAGCCGTGCCGGTGATCTCAACCGTGCCACCGTCCACCTTCACATCGACATCCGCACCAGCCGCGAGAACGTGTTTAGATATCAAGAGTTGTAAATTTTTGCGAATAGCTTGATCTCCAATTTGCATGGTAGGCACCACGGTTGTGTTATCTTTCACGTCCAATAGACCTGGGATCCGCAGTAACTTGAGCCGAGTGAGTTCGGCGACTCCGCGATTGGGAACTCCACCACTCAAGGTCACAACCCGCTTATTCAACTCCGCAACAGGGGCGTGAGGAATTGCGGCCAAGATCTCCTTTATCCGTTTCATTTGAGCTGCGGGAGGCACGTCGTCGGGTTGCTCAATGATCGTGAGTCGATCTACCAAGGCGGTGACACCCTTCATCGACTTCACTAATTTGCGTGCCCGTTCGGCCTCATAAAGATTAGCGACCTCACCAACGATTTCTACCACACCTTGAGGACGCACCTGTATATCAATTTCTCGAGTCGCAAGAATCGGGTCCCCCGAAACCAACTCGGATATATTTACCGCGGCGAGGCTTGGTGTGGGCGTGTTAACCGCCGGAGCGTTTGTTTTTGGAGATGCGAATGTATTGGCAGGCTGAAAGAGAGATAGTAGGACCAACAGGAAGTAGGATAGAGGTTTCATACGTGTTTGGGCAGAGGGTGAGAGTGCAAGTGTGGGTAAGAGGCGAGAGGGAGGTGAAGGAGAGGTAATAGGGAGGTGAGAGGGAGGTAAAAGAGAGCCGAGAAAAAAAGCTGTTTATTTGGAAGGGGGAGTTTCGATTTATATTTTCCAAAGGAGGGGTTCGTCAACACGATCCGCTTTATTCTTTCCCCTTAGGCCTGACGCTATGGGTTCGGCGGTGAGGCTGGGTGATTCCATGAGCGTGTAGTCGAAGGTTTAAGCGAATGTTTAAGTGGAAGTTTTGCGGGTCCGAGTCGGATTGAATTGTACGGATAATTGTATGAGTTAAGGTAGGCTTTTATGGTGTGTCCGCAGGCTGTGGGTTGGTCTTAGGATGGTACGTCGCATGGTAAATGATAGATGGTAGAATGCGTTCGCTGTGCGTTAAGTTTATTTTATATGTTATAGTGCTACGGGATGCGTGTACATAAGGGAATCCCCTAATTGGCAGGTGGGGAATTCCTGTGTCTGCGATTTGTAATCACCCTGAAGCGGTCAGTATTGAACACATGCCCAGGAATTGGCGAGTCGTGTTTAAGGTATTTCCACTGGCGAGGAGATGAAGCTCATTTATTATATCAATGGGGCTCTAAAGGTTTGAAAAGAGCAATCCGATGACACAAGGATCAGGCATGGAGAAATCTAACTTAGGCGAGGTTATATTGATGGAGCATCCTACCCAAACTTTATTAAAATTAACCCCGCATCCAACGGCGAGTATTAGTCGGTCAGGCAAGGTGCAGGGAGTCAACCATGCTTTTCGCCAGTTAATCTTAGACACAGCAAATCCAGACGGTTGGACTTTCGATGAGTTGCTTAGATCAGCTGGATTTGAGACCTGGCTTGCACCAAGCATATTGGAACATTTGCGTGAACATGGGGAATTGGTCGGGCTCTCCTCTGAGCGGGATGCAAGCCCTTGGCGCATTGATGCTCAATCCGCCCCCGATCTGACCTCAGGTTGGTGGATTTTATGCTGTCCTGAGACGACTCCAGACAGTCAACAGGCTCGATTGAAGGAGCGAATCGTCCTATTATTTTCGATGGTGCAGCGAGAGGTGGCAGGCTTATGCAATCCGAGTGAACTCGCGAAGCGGTGTTCCAACTTGATCGTCGATCTTGGATTAGCTCAAGGAGCAGTGATGGAAATCCCTACTCTGTCCGGAGAGGAGCGTAACATTCGAGCTGGTGATACGTCTTGGTACGATGAAGTAGCGGACCGCCGGGGATGCATTCAAATCCCCTTACTGGCATACGATAAACGCATCGGCTGGCTGTGGATAAAAGCGGAGCCCGAATCTGATTTATTACAGGAATTGGCAGAACTCGGTTGCCTGCTAGGGACAGCGTTCCAAGGGAGTCAGGTTCGAATGGAGCTTGAGCAAAAACAGACGGATCTTTACAAGGCACGATATGATCTGCGCAAGCTCTCGCTACAACTCAACCTTGCCGAAGAGAAGGAGCGAAAACGTATTGCGGGAGCAATTCACGACGAAATTGGGCACACCTTAGCCTTGTGCAAAATTAAATCCGGGCTCTTAAGGCGACATATGCAGAAATCCGAGAGCGTTGCCGGAGAAGAGGAGACGCTTCTAGGTTCACTCGAAGAAGGACTTGAACACTGCATTCGCTCAACCCGCCGGCTCACCTTCGAACTCAGCCCGCCCAGCCTCCATTCTGTGGGTCTTGGTGCAGCCCTGGCCGAGCTTTCAGAACGTCTGTCGGAGGATTTTCCGGCCGAGATTGATGTGTATGCAAACCCAGTTGACACCCTCCCCTCGCAAACCCGGATTCTGTTATACCAATCTGCGCGTGAATGCCTAATCAATGCGCTAAAGCACGCGGATGCCAACTGTATCAGCCTATCCTGCAAAGTCGCCGCCACAGGCGACGTGGAGCTAAGGGTTAGTGATGATGGCTGCGGCTTTCTGCCGAGTAACGTGGATCGCTCCAGACATTTCGGCCTGTTCAGCTTAGAGGAGCGAATGGATTGGATGGGAGGAAGTATGAGTATCACCAGCTCCGTCGAGGAAGGCAGCACGATTATTCTTCGCTTACCACAGCCACCGGATTCATGAATAACGATGCTCGAATTCAGGGGATTCCTGATGGTCGGATGGGATGAAGCTCCTTACAATTAGATTTTATGGTGCGGGATGTGTAAGCCACTTTGAGATCCCGCAACCATTATACTAACCCCGCCTTTATTTGAGAGGCCTAAGAAAGCTGACATGACCTTGCTTGCTACCCAAACCCTATCGCTACCCGTCGTAACTACCACAACCGCCGAGACCATCGCAACAGTTGATGATTTGGTGTATGATTTGGCCAAATGGCAGATTTCTGGATTCGAAGTCATCACTGAGAAGGGTAAATTCGTCTTACCGGTGGCTGCAATTGAAAGCGCAGCCGACAACCAAATTCTCATAAAAAGCTGGGACAGCTTGGTCCAGCACGAGGATGCTCCAGAGTTGACCGCAGAACTGATGCGCGGCCCCAAGCTTCAGGAAGTTGAGGTTCGTAGCGCTAGCGGAGAACGAGTGGGATACCTTGAGGATTTGGAAATAACGCTGACTGACTGGACGATCACCGGTTTGGTTGCTGGGCGCGGCGAGGTTTCCGACCTTCTAGTGGGTCCTGTTCGTATGGGGTCAGTTGATGTGGATGTGAAGTCTCCAACCTTGGTTCAAATTCGTCCAGAGGCAAAGATCGACCTAGGGAGTGAGACAGAGCAAACCGTAGCCGCAACCTTGCAGAAGGCAAAAGAAGGTGCGGACGATCTTCTGCAAAAAGGCAGCGACATCATCAACGATATCATAAAATGAACCTTACGTGGCACGGAACGAATGTAACGGCAGGCGGATATAGCGCCTGTGGGCCTAATCGTGACGTAAACCAAGACCAGTATTTGCTCGCAGAGCTAAGCCAGGTATTGGAGGTCACCCAAAGCACGGTCTCCTTCGATGAAGATCACTCCAAAATCTGTGGGGCCCTATTTCTCGTCGCAGATGGAGTGGGAGGGAGGCAAAAGGGGGAAATAGCGAGCCAAGAGGCTCTGTTGGGAGCGACCCGGCAACTGGCGGAGCTTTGTGCCTGCAAATGCCTTCCGATGACGGACCCAGTTGCGATGCAAGCCCTCCTATTTAAGGTTGTGGACGATGCTCAAAAACACCTAGAAACCCTCGCCGACGGGGATATAGCGAAACAATCTATGGCGACGACCCTGTCACTGCTTTGCCTCCTCGGGAAAGAGGCTTTTTTGGTGTATGTTGGGGATAGCCGGACATTTTACTATGAGAATGATGGAACTCTCCAGCAAGTCAGCCGCGACCAAACCGAGGCCCAACGGTTGATCGATCAGGAATCGATCCCAGTTGCCGAGGCCGAGGCCCGCTCCGGCCATGTGCTTCTAGAAGCACTCGCAGGACATAGGCATGAGGTGCATCCCGGATGGTGGCATTGCACGATTCAGCCCGGGGACCGCTTTTTAATATGCACCGACGGAGTTACCGGTTTTATGTCAATGAGCGAAATTGAACAAACGCTCGCATCTAGCTCGGCCCCAGATGAACGTGCTCGTAACCTGGTCGAGACCGCCCATGCAGCAGGAGGCCACGATGACGCTACCGCAATCGTCATACAACTAAACCAAGCTAATAACCCTGCGCCCAAAGACGCTACCTCTTGCGAGACCCGTCGACTTAACGCGGCGAAATTGGACGAGACCCAACCTCTTTGAGAAGCGACGGCGGCTGGGACGATTCACAGCACATTATCCAATCCAATATCCCACGTAGCCGATGAGCTAATTCAACTTCGTGACAAACCCCAGTATGAAAAATCGAATCCAGCCCCCGGATCACAATCCCCGCTTTCATACTCAGGATATCTACAACCTGAGGATCCAAACCGGCAGTGATGGCAGGTAAGCTCTGGATTGTATCCTCGGGACGCATTAAGGGCAAACAGGCATTGGAAAAGTAAGATTCATTTTGTACCTCGCCGCATAATTCGATCGGCACGCCACAGATCCGAGCCGCCCGAATGACGACATGTACATGCCGGTCGAGACGAATGGGGCTAAGGTACCTCAGACGAAAACCAGAGGAGTCTCGAGTCGGAAGGTGCCCTCCCTTGATGGTTGCTGGTACAGCTTGTATTGTGTCCGTTTTAGCGAGCGCGAGCCTTGCAAGTGTTGCTAGGGTGAGTGCTCTTCGTGGCAGCTTAGCTTTTCCTTTAGCGCGCTTAGCCGGCAGCACTTTGGCTTCACAGGCACAGATTTCACATGCACAGATTTCACAAGCAGAGGGTTTGCGAGCAGGGGCTTTAAGCGCAGGGGCTTTAAGAGCTAGGACCTGAATTGCAGAGGGAGGAAGATTGGGATTTCGTTGATTGTGAGCGTTCACGGGGCATGGATTTGCGGCAGTCATATGAGCCTTCAAAAAATTGAAGGGACGGAATGGCAACGTTGCCCGTGAATCAACAACGCTGTTGTCTCACCTTGAGAGTGATAGCCGCTTTAGGTGAACGTGACAAGGGAATTACCAACTGGACGCAAGCGACATGGGGAATCCAGCAGTCTATGGCAATATTGGCGTCAGTTTCTCGGCTTGGGAATAGGCTGTTGATTTAATTTAATCTATGTCCTGAGAATCAATAACCAGCTTGGCAACTTGGCCAAGCTTTAGCTGGTTCCGAGTGGCCAGCCCGCGTAGATGTAAATAAGCATCTTCTTCACTCATTTGGCGTGCCCCCATGATGATGCCTTTGGCACGTTCAACTAATTTACGTGAAGCCAATGCTTCTTTCAGCTCTTCGTTTTCCTTCCGAAGTGATTCAAATTCTTCGAACCGGCGCATGACAAGTAAAATGGTTGGCTTCAAATCTTCTGCAGTTATCGGATCCACGAGATAGGCCATAACATGATCATCCATGGCGCGTTCGACCCGCTCTAAATCAATCTCCCGAGCAATGATGATGGCTGGGATAGCGCAGACATCAGATAGTTCTACCAGCGTTTCAATTCCATCTCCGTCCGCAAACTCGACTCCAGATATAATGAGCTGAGGATTCTCCTGTAAAATAGACCGCTTCAACGCTTCGTTGGATTCGACTACGGCCAGCAAACGGTGGCCGATCGCCTCGATAATTGCCTGTAAAATGTGCAGGGTTTCGGGTTTGCCATGAGCCAGGATGATATGAATAGGAATGTTTATGGACACGTTCAAAATTATCCCAAGATCTTTTCCCTGACAACCCTCAAATGCGTGAGCGGCGCAGCCGATGCAGGGATTATCATCACGCCAACTAGGGATTTTCCTGATGGTATAAGGGCCCAATTGCCTGCATAGTTAGATATGGACTCTAAGCAATCACCCAGTTCGGGAAATCACCCGCTCACTTTCATGCGACAACTTCCCACACCATTGAAGATTTCCGGATCGTTAAACCTTCCGTTTGTGCTTCCGATAGACCTTTCGTTGGACCTTCCGTTTGAGCAACCCAAACTCCAAGGTTCCTTATAATGATTCGAATTTTACTGGTAGATGACCATGAACTCATGCGAGGCGGACTTCGCAGCCTGGTCGAACAAGAGAGTGATCTCACCGTTGTGGCGGAGGCATCTTCAGGCTTAGAGGTTCCTCGACTTGTGGCGACTCATAATCCTCATCTAATTTTAATGGACGTGAGTATGCCTGATCTAAACGGTATCGAGGCTACCAGACTTTTACGTCGAGACAATAGTTCGCTGCGTATTCTTGCCCTAAGCATGCATGAAGATAAACGCTTTGTTAGTGAAATGCTTCGAGCCGGTGCGAACGGCTATATGCTGAAGGATGCTGCGGTGGCTGAATTGGTTTTCGCAATTCGACTCGTTCACAGTGGTAAAACGTATTTGGCTCCCGACATTGCAGGAGACCTTGTGAAAGAATTTATCCATTTAAGTCCGGCGCAAAGAGAGCAGGATGCCTATGTGATCCTGAGCGACCGAGAACGGCAAACATTGCAACAACTCGCAGAGGGGCGCTCTACCCATGAAATCGCTGAAAATCTATCGATTAGCGCCAAGACAGTAGAAACTCACCGACGAAACTTAAAAGACAAACTTGGGATTGAATCCATTGCGAATTTAACCAAATACGCAATTAACCAAGGCCTGACAGATTTATAACCCCATTCCCCGAACATCCTGGTCGCATAGATTCGGTAACGTTAGGACAGGACGTATTGTTGTTCTACATGAAACAAATGAGTTTCATGTTATCAGTCACCGATTGACTGTCATCCGCCAGCCTGACTGATGCCTCGTGATCTTAATCAACCACAGGAGTGATCTGCTTTTTTCTAGACTAGAGGAGTATTACCAGGGAGCATTACCAAGGTGTGTCAACGAAGTGTGCCAAGGTGGCTCAAGAGCTAAGCTCGTGGATACGGGTGTCGGGCAACACCTACAGCAAACCGGCCTACAAAGATTGCGGAAAGCCTGAGAGACTTGGCCGGTCGTTGACCGATTAGTAGACTTCTTAGGCCATGAGATAATAACGGATTGCCACCTTTAGGCAGGACAGACAGGGTACCCACGGATATATGAATAAAGATTCACATGTGGACCCAAAGGCCTGCCCCGCTTAAGAGTGGTGGCAATCGGTTTGTGAGGTGTGATGTACTATTTAAAGCCGATTATGGCTTCGTTGCGTCAACCGCATCATCTGCGGCGTCGCGAACTGAATCAGCCGCGTTCTCGGCTGCATCACCAACGGCATCAGCGCCGTCTTTGATCGCATCACGACTTCCTTCAAGAGCTCCCTTTGTGGCTTCAGCTGCTTTCTCGCCTGCGGCATCGATCGCGTCGCCCGCATCATCAGCCGCGTTTTCCACAGACCTTGGACAACCAGTAGTCATGAGAGCAATCCCGATTCCAAGACCGAGGGCTGCTAATAAGCGAAGGAACCCATGCCCCAAGAAACCTTGGCGCGGTGAGGATTTAAGAGAGTTTTGAGATGTGTTATTGGTATTCATAATTACCTTCCATTGTAAGTTAAACCCTACCCTGCCATGTTGACCCTTTTCTTCATATGGGGAATTCCCTGATAGATGACAGGAAAAACCCCAGCGGTCATTAACGGCAAGTAGCAGGGATGTTCAAACAAGTCTGGCAGTTTATCTGGCGGATGTCGAAGAGAGAACGCAACACGGTTACTTTTAAAGGATAGCTCCACAGTAAAAAGTGTACCTCGCCCGGATATTTCATCAAAATCTATCGAGACCATGGGGACGATAAATTGTCTGACAATTGTCCCAAGAAGTAAAACGCCACGAAGTGGCGGCATTTGACAGCCTAGCAGGACGCAAGTCCGAGTTTATCGTGACCCTACATTTTAGTCGCAACGCGACGGCATCCCGTTGTTGAAAAACACGTTTTAAATACACTTACTCCCATCCCTCTGGTCAGTGCCGTCGCGTTGCGACTTTGGAATGTTCCGCGCTACGGATCCATTGACTCGCGTCCATGCCTATCAAGTGCCACCGCTTCGCGGCTCGTTTTCAACTGTGCCAGAATCTCCAACTGTGCCAGAATCCGTTTCAAAAAAATGCGGGTTCGGAGCCGTTAAAGCCAATCCTGGCTATCTACCTATTTATATCAAGCATTAGCCCCTTGTGCGCCAACCGCCCGATTACCGCGCAGGAAATTTCCCCTCCCATTTAGGGATTTACCTGATATGAGGAATTGATGGGGTTAGGTAGAGTCCTAGAATGAAACGAAATCAATTGATCGACCTGCCCGTAATTGAATCAGATTCCGCTGACCAAGTGGGAACAATAGAAAACCTTGTAATCGACTTCGACACAAGCTCCGTGGTGGCCTTGACGGTTAATGTTGGTGCGCTTGGAACACGGATCTTGCTACCCAAGGATGCGAAGACCAAGGGAGTTGATAGCATTATTATTCAGAAGCAAGACCTCCTAAGCGAATTTTCGGATACCAAATGCAAGGGAATTGAAGAACGAATAACCGAGCCCGCTGCTTTCAGTAAAATTGAAGTACTAACGGAAGACGGAGAGCGTATTGGAACCATACGTGATGCCAGTATCACCGATGACTGGAAAATCGAGACGTACATCATTCATAGAGGACTCGTCGACTCGGCCATTCATGGATACGGTCATCTTTCCCCAGAGGATGTAGATACGATTCATCCCGACCGCTTCATCGTAAACCAAAAAGTCGGAGAGGCACTGAAAGAAAGTAAAGGGGGCATCAAGGGGAATTACGAAAAAGCCAAAGACGCCGCCATCGTAGCAGTGAACGCAGTGCAAGATCGAATTCCGGAGGACAGCGACGACGCCCAAGACATCGTCAAAGAGACCGTGGAAGATGCAAAAGATACCCTCTCTCAAGGTTCAAAAGACTCAGTGGATGAGACCATGGAAAACCACACCAAACAGGAATTGTACGAACAGGCCCAGAAAGAAGACATTGCAGGTCGAAGTAGCATGAGCAAACAGGATTTGGCAGAAGCGGTGGAGCAACAACCTGAAAAAGACAGCTAAATCTGAGCATACCCTTTTCAAGGGAGCACCGCTACAGAGGCATGCACCAGAGACTCGCACGTTACCTCGTGGACTCCAAAGATGGACATCACTCATGGATGATCGATACCGAATACCAGGAACAAATATCCGCTTTGGATTGGATTCTGTAATCGGCCTGATCCCCGGGGTCGGCGATGCTTCTGGCCTCGCGCTAGGTGCTGTACCGGTTTTGGCCGCCCAGCGACTTGGCACAAGCCGTCGATTAAAGGCGCTGATGCTTCGCAACTTGATGATCGATAGCATCGCAGGAATGGTCCCAGTTTTAGGCGATGCGTTCGACCTTATGTTTCGAGCAAACCGCCGTAACTTGGAATTACTTCGTGAACATATAGAAGAGGGAAAGCATCAAGGCGGCTCTCTGCGTGTCATCATCCCCTTGGTCCTCGGCACGGTCATGGTAATCATCGCGATCCTATGGTGTGCCTTCGGCATGATTAACTGGATCAAGGGGTGGCAACTCTGAAATTCAGGCTGCTAGCTTCCTATTTAGCTTCCCATATAGCTTCCCATCGGCTGGCAGACCGCGACGATTTCTAGATTAAAAAAGATATATAACACCAATTTTCAAACCAATAATACGAACTAAACGAACAAGGAAACGAACCTATGCTTTTATTCAACTCAGAACCAGATCTCGCATCCCTTCGCGATCTCCTTATCCACGAATTGAAAGATTTGTACTCCGCCGAGGAGCAGATTCTCGAAATTCTTCCTGAGGTAGTCGAGGGAGCTACAGACCCAGATCTCAAAAAAGAAATTCGCTCTCACCTTGATCAGGCAACGCTTCACAAGCAAAGACTGGATAAAGTCGGCGCACACATGGGCTTCGACCTTAAAGGTGAAACCTGTCCAGCAATGAAAGGTCTCATTAAAGAGATGAAGTCCATGCTGAAAAAAGATACGACTGACCCCGTACGTGACGCCGGAATCATCGCCTCTGGCCAGCGCATCGTGCATTATGAGATTGCCGCTTACGGTGTCTCGCTACGTTTCGCCAAATGCCTCAACCTGCCAGATGTGGCGGAATTGCTCGCCGACAGCCTTTCTGAGCAACAATCTGCTAACCGTCAATTAATAGCCATTGCAGAAGGCGGTGTCGACTCAGATGCAAAGCGTGAGGGGATCGATTGTAATGACAGAAGCCAACTCGAGTACCTAACGAAAGACGAGTTGTACGAACGGGCCAAAGAAAAAGATATTGAGGGCCGTTCAACCATGACCAAAGACCAATTAGTATCAGCACTTTGTTTGGAGAAAAAATAATGGATTTATTACGAGTTATTCTTTCAGCACTTCTTCCTCCTCTCGGGGTGTTCCTTCGGGTCGGAATCGGCGGCCATTTTTGGCTTAACATTTTGCTAACCATCTTCGGTTACATACCCGGATTGATTCACGCCATCTGGATCATTGCCAGCAACCAGAGACCTTAAACTCAAACAGACTGCTGAATGAAATTGGGGATGCCTGTAGCGTAAGCACGGCAACTCCTACCCCTTTATTAGGTCAGCATATTGTTCAAAAGAAGTGATCGGCTATTTTAATAGCAGCATCGGAGCTGCGATTTAATGGAGCCCAGGGCATCGCCCCGAGCTAGATTAAGTGGCATCTTTAGTACTGCTATTGGTCCAAGAAGCCGATCACTTTTCACCCGACTTATGGTCTTACTGAGACCGACCTTTGGACCAAAGCACCATACCTCCTTTGGACCGATGCACCATACCTCCTTTGGACCAAGGCACCATTTATACAAGCGGTCCCGCATAATTTTTTGCGACATGTTACATCGTGGGAATCCGCCCCAACGTGGGCGGGATATGGTAGCCCGTGTGCAAGGCCGCGAAGCGGCCGCAGCGCCGGGTTTGATGCAGGCGTAAGATTGCAACGAGGGGTAAACTTTATATTGGAAGAGAACTAAAACCGAGGCGCAGTACCGCGCCAGCTGGCTAAAACCGTAAAATTTTCAGTTGAAAATCGTATTCTGAGCACGCATCAGTTGACCTCTGCTTTTTTGAAAGGCATCGCCCATATTGGTTTCTATTCCGACCGCGCTTCCAGCGCTTGAGAGTTATTTCCCGATTGTTCCGGTGGTTCCCTTCGGTCACCGACCGGCTAATTGCCTTCAAGCCTCCGGCTTTCTTTTAGGGCAGAGCGATCTCCTTTCCATACAAATCGGCTTAACTAAGTGCCATTGCTGTCTGACATCAATGGCACTTAGTTAAGCGGTCCAGCGTATTTTTTTGCGTCATGTTACATCGTGGGAATCCGCCCCAAAGTGGGCGGGATATGGTAGCCCGTGTGCAAGGCCGCGAAGCGGCCGCAGCGCCGGGTTTGGTGCAGGCGGTAAGAGGCAACGAGGGGTAGGCTCTATATTGGAAGAGAACGCGAACCGAGGCGCAGAACGTAGCCCCGCCCAGTTTGAATCCTGTTTATATCCTATAATGCCTGAAATCCATTAAAACGAAACCCTCAAAATTATCAGGAACCGTTTATCATACGCTTTTCATCCGGTTGGTGTCGCCGCTACGCGGCTTAGAGGAGGAAGTCGCCGGGACCACGGCCTCCTCACTCCGTTCGTCAACCGTGGCTATCAATGGGTCAGCGCTACGCGCCTTTAGTCGTCTGCATTTTCACTCATTTTTAATACAAATCGGCTTATCTAAGTGCCATTGCTGTCTGACATCTTTCAGTCAGTTAGGCGGTAAGCAATGAATACCGTCCCTTTAAATTTAGTAAAAGAAAGGGACTTTGTTTGTTCAGTATCTGTGACCACATGAGACTGCGCGGATGCAACTCAAGTAGCCACGCGACGATATGAGCGGTAGCGGGGCTTCCAAAAATGGCGATCAATTTCACTTCGCAGTGATTCTTCAGAACGTTCGAGGGCGAAGCCGTCGCCTTGGGCCGCAGTGGCGACTGCGAAGGCGATGGTCTTGCTGATCTGTTCCATCTCGCATAACGGAGGTAGGAGTCCGCCGCTTCCGGTGTTGGCGAGTGGTGAGGTATCCGCGAGGGCACGGCTGGCCGCGATGAGCATGTTGTCGCTGATGCGTGTCGCGTTGGAAGCGATCACACCCAAGCCGATTCCGGGAAAGACATAACTGTTGTTGCACTGAGGCACATCATAAGATTTGCCTCCGTGCAGCACGGAATCAAAGGGACTCCCGGTCGCAACGAGGACATTCCCATCCGTCCATTCGATGACGTCGGCCGGAAGAGCTTCAACTTGGCGGGAGGGATTGCTTAGCGGAAGAATAATCGGGCGGTCGATGTACTCGCGCATTGATTGAACAACCTCACGAGTAAAAATACCTGGCTGCCCAGACACACCGACGAGAACCGTCGGCTTGGCGAGCTTCACGACTTCAGCTAGCGATGGATACTCACCTAAATAGCTCCAATCTTTGATCGCAGTGCTTGTCTGAGCCAACCGGCGTTGGAAGTCCCGCAGGCCTGGCGTCTGCTTAGTGACAAGACCAAGGCGATCTACCATGAAAATCTGCGCTTGGGCCTGCTCGCGACTTAAGCCTTCCGACTCCATATGATCAATCACATGTGCCGCAATGCCACAACCGGCAGAGCCCGCGCCGACGAAGACAAAGGTCTGATCCGAGAGCTTTGTTCCGTTGGCGCGACAAGCGGCTAAAAGGGTTCCAGCCGTGACGGCAGCGGTACCTTGGATGTCATCGTTGAAGCAGCAGGCTTCGTGGCGGAAACGCTCCAAGAGTGGCATCGCATTTGGCTGGGCAAAATCTTCGAACTGAATGAGCACCCCCGGCCAGCGACGTTTGGCAGCCTGAATAAACACATCAACAAATGCCTGGTAGGCTTCGCCTTCGATGCGGCGATGACGTGTTCCCATGTACATTGGATCTTGTAAGAGAGAGTCATTGTTGGTCCCGACATCGAGCATCACCGGCAGGGTGTAGGCCGGACTAACTCCACCGCAGGCCGTATAGAGGGAGAGTTTTCCGATGGGGATGCCCATGCCGCCGAGGCCTTGATCTCCGAGGCCGAGAATCCGTTCGCCATCCGTGACTACGATGACCTTCACATTACGCTTGGTGGCATTGCGCAGAATATCGTCGACCTGATCGCGGTCTTCATAAGCGATAAATAGCCCGCGCGCGCGACGGTAAATTCTGGAAAATTTCTCGCAGGCGTCGCCGACGGTCGGGGTATAGATGATCGGCATCATTTCCGCGATGTGATCGCGCAGCAAGCGGTAAAAAAGGGTTTCGTTTGTGTCCTGTAAAGCCCGAAGATAAATATGCCGATTCATCGCATCGGGAAAACTTTGATACTGCATATAACAGCGATCTACCTGCTCCTCGATGCTTTCATATCGAGGGGGGAGTAAACCCGAAAGATTGAAGATGTCCCGTTCGTGCTTCGGAAAGGCGCTGCCTTTGTTTAACAACGGGGTGTCAATCAGGTGCGGCCCGGCATGCGGGATATAGAGCGGTCGAGAATCAGGCATGCGTATGCAAATCGGGCGTGAGTGACAAAGTCCAGTTCGAACTTTTAGATCCGTCATGCTAATTGGTTGAATGGCAACTTAAGGCTCTGCGGCGGAGATAGAAGAAGGTGTTGCCCGCCGCACATAGTGACACACTCGCGAAAAAGGAGATAAACCATCCCTGCCATTCAATGGCAGAAATAAATTCGCCTCCTGCTATTCAATGGCAGAGAGTGGGTTGGGGTTCGAAGCGAGTCCAAGGTTACCTCAAACATTGAGCTCTTCGCCGATACAGGTCAACGAACAGATAGAGAATCGAATGAAACAAGTTGTTACCTTTGGAGAAACCCTCTTAGATTCTTGTGGTAGACCGACGTGTTCGAGAGATTTTAATGTAACAAACGGGCTAAGGAATGAGGCTTAAAACGCTCATTTTTAAAGAAACTAAGGGCGCTCGATCTTTATGTCTGAAAAAGCAGAATCAGTGGCTTTGACATAAATTCCAACGTACTCGATCTGCTTTAAATCCTTGGGCAAATCGCCATCGACGTGATCGCCATTGATTTCTCCTTCGAAGGTACCGGCGGTTAAATCAATGCGAACCGTTAACTTAAAAAGTTCCGATGGGGTTTTAAAGCTACCTTTCACTTTTGCTAAATCGCCGATATTCCCCCAGGACCCGCGATGTGCCACATGACTATTCATTCCGATTGGGGTTCCGATTTTGATCAAGGAATTGTTATCCGGTTTATCGCCAAAGGCGAGAAGTGCGTTCTTGGTAGTCGACGTTGTGAGTGACCGATATTGAACCGAGAATTCAACGGTTCCCGTTTCGGGGGAAGCGAGCTTCTTGAGAGCAAGCCCCTCGCCTTTCGCGCTGAACGCAAAGCCGAGATCATGCTTGGTCACGGTGCCACCAGCGACCACATCAAAGTGACCGGTCGTATCTTCACCCGCATCCAACTTGGCCCCCTGCTTCACGGCCTTCTCCTTGTTCCCGCTTGTATTCGAACGCTTCGGCTCGTCATTCTTCCACCAGTCAGGACCATCGGCAAGCACAGCTGCGTCATGGTCGAGCAGGATCTTCTTCATCCGCGTAAATACCTCGGGGTGGGATTCCGAAAGATCGTTCTGCTCTTGCCAATCTTCGGCTAAGTTAAAGAGTAGAAATGTATCCAACTTATCATTGGCTACGATTTTCCAATCATCTACTCGAACCGCAACCCGACATTGAGGCGAAGAAATATGGGTCCGCCAATACAGTGGTTGCTCGCGAGTAAGCTTTTCGCCTTTGAGCGCGGGGAGCATAGACACCCCGTCGATGATTCGGTCGTCTGGGATTGGCGAATCGATCAACTCGCACACCGTGCTGAAAATATCGCTACCGATGATCGGGGTGGCGCTTTCGCTTCCTGCTTCGATCCCATCGGCCTTAAACCTAGCCGGGTAGCGAACGATACCAGGCACCCGAATCCCGCCTTCGAAATCGGAACGTTTCCGCTCACGGAGTCCACCGGTTGAGCCACGGGTCCGGCCTCGGTCTCCGGAACGTCCTTCAGGACCATTGTCAGAGGTGAAGATCACAAAGGTATTTTCACGCAGGCCTTGTTCGTCAAGTGCCTGCATCAGACGACCAAAGGCAGCGTCAAGTTGGGTAACATTCCCGTGATGCTGACGCAGATCCGGATCATCGAGATGCGCATAGGGCGCCATGTATTCTGGGGCGGACTCAATAGGCAAGTGCGGTTCATGGGTCCATACCGTGATTAAAAAAGGACGTGTTTTATCTTCGCGGTCGCGTAGCCAGTGAATGGCTTCATCGGATGCGATCACCGCCGAGGCGCCCTCCATGCGTCCAACCTTTTCTCCATTGCGAACGTAGTTCACCGGGTTCATGTGATGTGGTGACGCATTGTTTTGAGTGGCCAACCAGTGATCGAATCCGTGGTCATCTGGCTGAGGGTGTTCGGGTGAATTAAACTTTCCGTTCAAATGCCATTTACCTGCGTGGCAGGTGTCGTACCCCTTCGCTTTGGCAACTTCGGCCGCGGTGATTTCGCTTGTCGGCAGATAGATGTCACGCCCGCTGGGAATCCAGCGATACACCCCATTCCGGTAGGGAGTGCGCCCCGTTAACACCGAGGCGCGGGACGGTGAACAAACCCCACAGGAAGAATAGCACTGAGTAAAGCGAACCCCTTCTTTGGCAAATTGATCAAGGTGTGGGGTTTTGATTTCGGGATGACCGTAACAGGCGAGGTCTCCCCAGCCGAGATCGTCGGTGAGAAAAATAATAATGTTCGGCGGAGCGGCAACCGCGAAATTGAGGGCGCCCAATAAAGCAAGAAAAACGAGAATGAACCAACAACGAATAATCTTCATGTAAAAAGTACGAATGGAAGGAGGGTTTCGTGTCAATGAACTAGCGCAATTCCCGGAAAGTGGCACCGTGCCCTGACTTAAACAGAGGTCTGGCATAAACAGGGGTCTGATATAAACAGAGGTCTGCCTCCAGTGGCACCTGCCTATCGTCTGTGCTGAAATCTAAGTTTAAATATGTTGCGGAGGACACATCGAGCCTGAAGGGCTCAGTCAACATAGCCCGGGGCAACGCCCTGGGTTTAAGACATCTAAAAGTCGTAGCGCTGAAAGCGCGATTCAACATGGATGATCAATTAAACCCGCACGTTCAGTGCTCCACGTTCCAGTGGCACCTGCCCCCAGGGCGCTGCCCTGGACCAGCCTTATTCGGCACCGTTGGTGCTCAATATTCAGGGATTGCGATTTAAGGACAGACTCGAATGGCACTTAGATAAGTCATGGTCTTCGAAGTCAGCTCAGTTCGAATTGAGTGGAAAGAGTCCCGGCAGGGACGGCAGAAATTAGCGCGGGGTGCAGCGGAGCGAAACCCCGGGGGACCTGTGAGATGAAACCCAGCAACGAGCCATACACCCTCTCTAGCACAGCCGCTCGCGGCTCGATCAACCCGGCACAGATCCTGGCCCCTGGCTTAATCCCATTTAATTTGCGGTCAAAACTCCAAACCCGAGCGGGCAATTATCCTTCTGCCTTCCTGAAAAGAGAGCGCAGCATGTAGGTTGTATTCCGACCGCGCCTCCAGCGCTTGAGAGTTATTTCCCGATTGTTCCGGTGGTTCCCTTCGGTCATCGACCGGCTAATTGCCTTCAAGCCTCCGGCTTTCTTTTCAGGGCAGAGCGATCTCCTTTTATATGCAAATCGGCTTACCTAAGTGCCATTCAGGACAGACTCCAATGGCACTAAGAGAGGTCTGACAAAAACAAAGGTCTGACACAATGAACCAGAGGCCTGACAAAAACAGAGGTCTGATATAAGGAGCAGAGGTCTGATATAAAGAACCAGAGGTCTGATATAAAGAACCAGAGGTCTGATAAAAAGAACCAGAGGTCTGACATAAAAAGCAGAGGTCTGATATAAAAAGCAGAGGTCTGGCATAAAGAGTGCACTTGAGAGGACTCGAACCTCCACGCCATTGCTGGCACAAGAACCTGAATCTTGCGTGTCTACCAGTTCCACCACAAGTGCGTTTTCAAGGAAGGCATCGTAAAGAGGAAAGCCGATGGCTTGTCAACCACTTGATGACGGAGAACTTCCCAACAAAGAGAACAAGAAGTCACGAAAACAAACGTACCTTTTAACGATGAAGATGCGTCGTAGAAAGTTGTTGGTAGAACCGCCTCAAAGTGCGGCCAGCGACATCGCGTTTATTCTTATCATTTTCTTTTTGGTTTGCGCCTCGGTACAGCCCGATAACGGCCGCCCACAGGAAATCCCGCGCTCGGAAAATACGGAAAACAAACAAGATCAGTCGAAGAACATCGAAGTCGCCCTGACCCGTGACACGGTGCTGATCAATGGTGCCCCGCAAAAGCTCGACGAATTTGCCGCAAAGATCAAAGGTTTGCTGGCGGCAAAAAGCAAAGCCAGTGACAAAGTGGTTTTGGTGAAAAGCCGCCAAGACACTCCGTATTTCTTTTGGGTGCAGGTGACAGAAATGATCGACGAGGCTGGCGGGGTGGTTACCTTGCAAATCGAAGAAGAACAAACCGTGATTCGATGAAGATCCCTCGCAAACAATTTGATGCCTCGGTCCCCAGCATGGCCATGGGGGATATCGCGTTTCTGCTTTTAATCTTTTTCGTGATTCTTGCACGGGCCCAGGACGACAGCCACTTGCAGTGGGAGCCCGCCAAAGCGAAGCAGGTACAAGCGATTAAAAATGTTAAAGCCAGCGTGGTGATTGACATCAAAAACAACACCTATCTCAACGGCAATGCTATAGGGGTCGGTCAACTAGCAACTGAGATTGAATCCCTGCTAGACGAGAGCACCGTCGCGAAAGAACGAATGGTTTTATTGAAGGTGCATCGCGAGGTTACCTCCGTCTATTTTGAGCCCGTGCTTGAGGCGATTGCAGAAGCTGGTGGAATGCCAGTTCACGTGTTGGAAAAAGTAAAGCAGTAGCACCGTAGCGTGCGCAGAAAGAAACCTATGGCAGAACCGATTCCCCCTTCCGGCCCAATGAGCAGCGTCACCCGTGATGCATCTCGGGTGATTAAAAATACCGGCGCAACCGCGGAAGAGATCCGAGGATTTTTGAACGAGATGAAAGGCAAGTCCCCGAAGGAAATGCTTGGCGCCGTGGCAAGCAGCAGCTTGGTGGGCAGCCTCATCACCGCCGTCATCCTCATCGCCATACTCATTGCCGCCTTCACCGTCGCTCCCTACGCGTTGAGCAAAATGAAATCGGACCGCTCGCCAAATACGGCAAACCTGTCCGCGGTGACGCCACCCTCAGCAACGAGCGAAGCAGCTTCAACTGAACCGGGCCCTTCCTCTGCATCGGCTCCCGCTTCACAGGAAGGAACGAACCCAGGCGCACTCGGATCAAATCCGGAAGCATCGAAAGAGGAGTCCAAAGGCGCAAGCGATATACCTAACCCAGATGATATTCTCGACCGGCTCGGCGTCGGTGAAACCAAAAGCGCACCGCTCAACGTCAACCCGCTAGATCGGGATGACGACGACCTATTAAAAGACCTTGAGTAAGAGAGTGCGGGGCTGTTGTCCGAGACATCTTGAATCCATTTTCAAAAATCCAAGCCCTGGTAAGCGCCCACCCCAAACGCGGGTTATGGGTGTATGGTGCCGTATGGGTTGTCCTCTATTTGGATTGGACGGCTTGGCATAAACTACCAGGCATCCTTTTACTCATCGGTTTTCTTCCGGCTCCAATTTTGGCCATTAAATGGCTTCGTGATACGCGACCCGCGCCACCTGAAAAGAACGAAATCAAGAACACCCCAGAGCGCGCAAAAGAAACCCTTCGATACCGTTGGCACGCCACCTTGGCCGCGATTCCGATCTGGCAGTTCCTTGTCTTCATCACTGCCTTTATCGGCTGGCTCTCCCTGAGTAAAAGCATCACCTGGCTCGGCGGCGCGGGCATTTTCTTTGTCGGGTTGGCGTGGTTGATTTGGCACGTCGACGGCAGCTCTGACCAATTGCAACGCGACCGGCTCCAACAAGAGAGCGGACATCAACGAAGCAAAGGACGATCCGCCCCGCTCGAAGCCATGTCGGGTGAACTAAAAACAGCGGACAAACGAGTATGGAACCCCTTGGATCTAGAAGCCTGGTACTACGGCATCGGAAGCAACGGCGGCCGCGGAAACCGAAAGTTGAATCAATCGCTTTTCACCTTTGCCAGCTATGGCCTTTGTTTCCTCGTCCTCGCCAACCTCCTAGTTGGCTTGACTGGTTGCAAGGAAATTTACGAATCTCCAGCTGGTGGCGGTGAAGTGACGCACCTACGGCAGCAGGTAAACGTAAAGAAAGTGATCCGCAAAAAATTCGTGATCAACCCCTTCAGCGCGATTTTATTCAACTCACCACCGATTGATGAGGTGCAGCTCGAGCTCATGGAAGTGACCAAGCACGCCTACACCGTGGGGCAAGGCAAAGGCCAAGGAGCCGGTTTCTCGGGTGGCAGCAAACGCGGTAAAGTTCGCTTCATTCGCCTTGAATATAGTGGCGGGGATTGGGATCAAGATTTCGGCATTGGCGCCGACCTCAATATGCTGTTGGAATACGGTATTCGTACCCGTCATAAAGTGGCCGACAAAACGGAGTCGCGGAAGGTGGCGCAGCTCAAGAATTTCCCCAAAGGCAAAAGCCCTCCCTTGGTGTATATGACGGGGCAGAAAAACATTGGGCTCTCCTCCAGCGAAACGAAAATCCTCCGCGAGTATCTCACAACCAAGCACGGCATGCTGTTTGCCGACAACGGAGGTAGCCGCCATTTTCACGGACAATTCGTTAGCATGATGCAAAAGGTGCTCCCCACGGTTCGGCCCATTGAAATCCCTTTAGACCACCCGGTGCATCAGATCCCCTACCCCATGCCTAAGCTGCCTTACGTTGCCCCGCACGGAGGAAAAGTCGCCCTCGGCTGGGTGGTGGATAATCGACTCGCAGTCTATTATCATCCAGGGGATATCGGGGATGCGTGGTCCGATGGTCACGCCGGCGTCCCGCGTCAGATCTGGGAACTGTGCTATCAGCTCGGGACCAACATTATTTTCTACGCGCATGCCGAATACAACCAATGGGCCGCAGGCCAAGAAGCGGATGCGAAAAACAAATAAGATCATGAATCTGAAATCCCTTATCGCGCAGGCTGCCCTGACACCTCGACGTCATGCTGCCACTCAATGGCAGGATTTAATTTCGCGCTGCCACTCAATGGCAAAGCAGCTCGTTCCGCTTCTGAGTCGGGGCCCCTATCTATGCATGGCTTTGTGCTTCAGCCTCTGCCTTACAACGCTTGAGAGCCAGGCGGGAAAGCTAAATTCTCTCGAGCAAATCCCCCTCGATACCTTTGCTAAGCTGCGCGAGGTCGAGCGCTATCAGCTTCAGCAAGCCGAGAAAATGTACATCGCGGAAAACTATAAAATCGCGATGAATGAGTACGACAAATATCTCTCGTTGTATGAGACTAGTCTCGCGGCTCCTTACGCGCTATTGATGTGGAGTCACTGCCAGGTGAAACAACGGAAGCTCAACACTGCGATTCGTGATGGCTTTCAGTCAGTGATCGATTACTGGCCCGAGTCCAACGAAGCCGTGCTGGCAACCTTTCTCATTGCTCGGGCGCAGAAGGACATGGGGCAAACCGCTACTGCGGAAAAAAGTTACCGGAACATTATGCAGGACTATCCGGATCACCAGATCTCCTTCCTCTCAAAAATGGATCTTCTAGACATTGCCAAAGGCAAAAAGGATGAAGAGTTGCGGGTGAGCCTGCTGAAAGACATCAGCACCAACACCAAGGTCACCAAAGAAAATAAAGGGCAGATTGACGGAGCAACCCGAGAATATGCCGAGATAGAATTTCGCGCGGGAAACTTTAAACAAGCGACCGACACCCTGGAAAAACATTTTGAAACGGGCTCCTTAGAGCGCTTCGTTAGCGAAGGAGCTTACCGGGGCATCGAACATTTAATTCGCGATGAAAAAACTAAGGCTCAGGCCGATAAGATGGCCAATGACGCGATCGCATGGCTGATGGCTCGGGACCCAAATGACATCACAACTGACGCCGCGAAAGCGCATTCGAAGGCATTGTGGTTTTGGACCTCCGACCTGCAACGCGCTGCGAGACGGCCGGCGGACGTGTTAAAAACCTACGAAGCAATGAGCAAACGTTTTGGAAACTCGGATGACATCCTTGGGCGCATCGCCGACTGGTACAAGGGAATGAAACGCTGGGACGATGCCCGCAAGGTATTTGCTCGTTACGAAAATACCATCGAAGGCTCACGAGCCATCGCCTATAGCTATCGGCAAGAAGGCAAATTAAAGCAGGCCATTGAAAACTACCGAAACCTCATGACCCAAGATGGGGATCGGGCGGGTGAATACCAATGGGCCATGGCGGAATGCTACCAGGAGACTGGCGACCACAAGAGCGCGATTGCGAATTATCGCCAAGCGGATCGCTATCCCGAAGCCTATTTTCGCATGGCGCATTGCCACCGCAAAATGAAACAAACCAACGAGGCGCTGGTGCTGTACAACCAAGCGAAAGCGAACGATGGTTCGGCTCCGGAAGCCGTGCTACAAATTGGCTTTACCTACGAAGAGGCAGGGGAAAAAGAGAAGGCGATCAAGACCTTCCAGCAAACCTGCCGGAAATTCCCCAAGAGCAGCCAAGCCAGTCGAGCCCACGCACACTTGCAAAACAAATACAATATCTCGGTTACCCTCGGTGGGGCCCAGGACGAATAGCGCATCAAGGATTTTGGATGAGCCGCAGGGCCACTTTCGTGCGTAGCCGGACAGGAATAAAACAGACTTTGAAATACCCCTGAACTTATGCCATTAAAATGGTCAATACTAGGCAATGTAACGATTAACCGTCATTTCCCCTTTAATTTAAGGTCATGAAATATCAAAAAACACACCCTTGGATCAGCTTTAAGATAGATTTAACGCGGGCAGACCACTTTTTCTGGCTCCAGATGGGGGAAATTGCATCGAAGTGTGAAACCCTGAGCGGGGTGCCTTTACAGCCTAATTTCGCAAAGGAGCTACATAAAATATTTCTAACGAAGGGGGTGATGGCCACGACGGCAATTGAAGGGAATACCCTCTCGGAAGAACAAGTCCGACAGCAGGTAGATAGCACGCTTAAATTACCTCCATCTCAGGCCTACCTTCAGCAAGAAATCCAGAACATCATCTCGATTTGCAATCGAGAGGTCGACCTACAGATAAAGAACAGCGAAGAAAAACTTCCCCTCTGCTCAGAACTTATATGCTCCTACAACCGGCGAGTATTAGAAGGTTTGGAACTCGAAGAAGGTACCATGCCTGGCAAGTTACGAAATCATTCCGTTCTTGTAGGCACGGTGTATCGTGGCGCTCCAGCCGAGGATTGCCCGTACCTTTTAAGGAGACTTTGCGAGTGGCTATCTGGTCCCTATTTTGATCCTCCAGAAAAAGATTTAGAAGCGCCCTACGCTCTTTTAAGGGCGATCGTGGCTCATATTTATATCGCATGGATTCATCCATTTGGAGATGGAAACGGTCGGACTGCTCGCCTCGTTGAGTTTCACTTATTATTCACTAGCGGCCTACCTCTTCCAGCAGCTCACCTCTTGAGTGATCACTACAACCGCACCCGATCAAAATATTATTTGGAATTGGATCGCGCCAGTAAATCCGGAGGCGACATTTTACCTTTTATAAAATACGCGATGCAGGGATTTCTGGACGGAATTCGCGGCCAGATCGCGATGGTAAGAGCACACCAAATGGATATTTCCTGGGAAAATTATGTGCATGGAAAATTTTCTGAGAAACAATCATCACCGACACAAAAAAGAAGAAGAGAGCTTATTTTAGAACTGTCGAAGCACGATTGGATTTCCACATCTGAAATTGAAATGCTGACCCCTAGACTAGCTAAAGCCTATGCTCAGGCTGGCGACCGAATGCTGCAAAGAGACCTAAACGCGGTTCAAGAAATGGAACTAATAGAACGTAAATGGGGTAAGGTACGGGCTAATAAGCGCGTCATCCAAGCCTTTCTACCTGCACGCATCGATTAATCACCCCATATCTAGTTGGAAGAGTCAGACCGGGACAACCTTCTATCAGATCGATTCTTTTTGAGTGGGTAGGGAAAAAGCTGTTGGTATAAATTTCGTGTAAGAGACCTCGCCTCAGACCGATCTAGCGAATATAGTTAAGAGCCGAAGGAGCGGTGTCGGTGAAAGGGCAGCTTCGGTTGTAGCCGGAAATATTGGTAAATTTACAAAAGAGGAATAAAGAACAGTTATGTCGCCCGAACAGTCGCCTGAAGAAGAATTGGCCCAATACAAAGCAGAGGTCAGCCGATTAAATGCGAAAGTCCTTCAGCTTCGCATGGAATCGAGTGCGATTCAGCAAGAAGTTCAATGGGCCAAAACGACGGCAAAATTGGTCATCGCAACCCATACGGCCAAACAACAAGGGCAGCCAGTGGAAGAATTTGCCGCTGACTTCCTCAATACAATTCGCGAGCAACTGTTTGCTAAGCGAACCGTGTTTTACCGACGCATTGGTGGACGGCTCGAGGTGCTTTATGCCCGCAGGGAAGACAAAGAAGCGGTGATCGAAATCCCGAGTGCGCAGATCCCCGAATTCGCGTACAGCAACAGCAGCGAAGCTTCTGACCCCGCATTTATTAAACTGATCAGCCAAGCCACGGGGCTTTCTTTTCATTTGTGGAGCTATTTGCCGGACGAAAAAACGGGCATTCTCGTTTCCAATGATACGGAAAATTTGAACCTGCGGGGTGGGTATGAGGAACGGCATCAGGATTTTATTCATAGCACCCTCGAAGTCTTCCTAGATGTGATTCGCCGGCAGCGCCATGAAGTCGCGATGCGACATCGGGTTCATTTGACCGAGTCGCTGAATCGAATTTCTGGAGAATTCATTAACATTCCTCGGGCCGATCTAAACCAGGTCATCACCTCTGCCCTGGGTGACATCGTGGAAAGCATGAAGGCCACCACAGGCTTGCTTGAGATTTTTCCCACCCAGCAAGCTGGGGTACAAGAAGCATTTTATCGTTGGCCTTTCGTCACCGAGCTTCGCACCTCTGTCCTACAAAATTACCCTAAAATTTGCACCCGGCTTCGGGACAAAGAAACTGTGATCATGATTGCGGGCATCGTTACCAGCGAGAATCTACTGGAGACAACCGGCATGGGCTCGGCGATTTTTGTTCCTTTGGTGTATAACAACCAAACCGTGGGAAGTATCGGGCTTCTCTTCCAAACCGACAACCCCGATTTACCGGCGGAAGATCGCACCTTTCTTTCCACTGTAGCAACGGTGTTTAGCAATGCGCTTGCAGTCCGCTGGAGCGAAGATCAGCGCAATCTTTTAGAAACTCAAGTGCAACAAACGCAAAAGCTTGAAAGCTTAGGAGTGTTGATTGGAGGCATCGCGCATGACTTCAACAACTTGCTGACTCCCATTATGGGCAACAGTGAATTGGCCATGGAGATCGTCGGTGAAGAGGCGAAGACCTTCAAATATTTCGACGAAATATACCGCGCGGGGGAACGGGCGCGAAAGCTGGTCCAACAAATTTTAGCCTTCTCGCGACGCGGGAATGTACACCTCGATCAAGTTGAAATCGAGCCGGTGCTCAACGAGGTCTTGGCCTTGATTCGCGCCTCGGTGCCGACCACGATTCAACTTACGCCTGTGATCAACCTTAATGAGGCGCATGTCGAAGGCAATGCAACCCAGCTCTTGCAAGTTTTAATGAATCTATGCACCAACGGGTACCAAGCGATTGGGGATCAAAAAGGAGAGCTGCGCATCACGGTAAACCAAGGAGAGATCAGCCCGACCGCGCTGCAAAACCTCCCGAAGTTACATCGAGGTGAATACGTTCACATCCAAGTTTCCGATACGGGATCGGGAATTCCACTAGATATTCAAGACCGAATTTTCGACCCCTTTTTCACCACCAAAGCCTTGGGCGAAGGAACCGGCATGGGGCTGGCCATGGTGCACGGAATCGTCGACAAACATCACGGAGGAATCTACTTTGAATCCTCGGCCTCAGGAACCATTTTCCATGTCTACCTCCCGCTGTCGGGTAAATCGACCCAACGGATTCATCCTGAATTACCAGCCGCAACCCAAAGTAGCGGTGAGCACATCATGGTGGTGGACGATGAAGCGCAGGTCTCGACCCTGATTCAAAACATTTTCGAACATTTGGAATACAAGGTATCGGCTTACTCGGATAGCGTGCTGGCCTTAGAAGCCTTTAAGCGAAACCCGGAACGATTCGACGTGGTCATTACAGATTACACCATGCCGAATATGACCGGGCTCGAATTAGCGCAGCAACTTCACACCCTTCGCCCGGAACTCCCGATTTTAATGCTTACCGGATATTCTGAACAGCCCATGAACGAGCAACAACGCGCCGAGGCGGGGATACGGGGCGTGTTAAACAAACCGATCCGCCGTGGCGAATTGGTGCAAGAGGTCAAAGTCGCACTCGAAGGGCTTGATATCAAGCTGGATGGCCTAGACCCAAGCCTAGACCCAAGCACTGATCTAGGTTTAGCCGAATAAGACGGCTCATCCTTGCTCTCTTTCGCTATGGTACTACGTTTTCAGCACGCATAGTGCACGCTCTGAAACCCCAGGCTGAAGCCTGGGGCTTTTATGTTTGATGCTTTCAGCATCCTCGTTTCAGATTTTCGAATTCCACGGATTTCGAGTCCTGATATGACCCCGTGAGTCTATCCTAGGATAGACGCCAATGGCACTTAGTTAAGCCATGATCTTCGTAGTTACCTCAGTTGGAATGACGTGGAAAAAGTCCCAGCAGGGACGGCGGAAATTAGCGCGGGGTGAAGCGGAGCGAAACCCCGGGAACCGATGAGATGAAACCGAGCAACGAGCCATACACCCTGTCTAGTACAGCCGCTCGCAGCTCTAAACCCGGCGCAGATCCTAGCCACCGGGCTTGATCCCGTTTAATTTTCGTCCAAAACTTCAACCCCGAGCGGGCAGTTGTCCTTCTGCCGTCCTGAGAAGAGAGCGCTGCGTATAGTTTGTTCTCCGATCGCGCCTCCAGCGCTCAAGATTGCTTTTCCGATTGTTCCGGTGGTTCCCTTCGGTCACCGACCGGCTAATTGCCTTCAAGCCTCCGGCTTTCTTTTCAAAGTCCCGGCAGGGACGGCGGAAATTAGCGCGGGGTGAAGCGGAGCGGAACCCCGAGGACTTATGAGATGTAACCGAGCAACGAGATTGTTCCGGTGGTTCCCTTCGGTCACCGACCGGCTAATTGCCTTCAAGCCTCCGGCTTTCTTTTCAAGGCAGAGCGAATTCCTTACCATGCAATTCGACTTATCTAAATGCCATTGAATTAAGCCCCTGGCTTAGCGCCATTCATGCTTCGGGTAGCGACCAGCCAGATCTTTCTTCACCATGGCGTAGCTGTTTTCCCAAAAGCCTTTGAGGTCATCCGTGATCTGCACCGGCCGCTGATTCGGCGCGAGAATTTCGATCCGGCAAGGAATGCGCCCACTTGCTAGGCTGACATCATCGAGATCATAAAGTTCCTGCACCCGAGCGGCAACCACGGGCCGCTCCCCTTCCCCATAACGAACTTTTACCGATCGGTTCCGAGGTAAATTGAAACGCTCGGGGGTGTATTGATCCAGCACCCCAGCGAGGCCCGGCAGTAGTAAACTTCGAAGCATCGGCCAAGGATCCCGATCCCGAATATCTTTGTAGGTGGTGCCTCCGAGGCAGATTTGCTGCAAGACGAGCCGAATTTCTTCTTCGCCAATATGTTCGAAGCCAAGTTCGGGCAGGTATTTTGCCACACAGTTAACGCGAGCAATCCAGTTCTCCACCTTGTCATTCCATTTCCGAAGCTTCAAATTACCTGCGAGGACTTCCTCGGCCAGCAATTCTGCAGCCCCTTCGGCCGAAGGCATTTCGCCGGGCTTTTCCTCTAAAACTAAATCGCGAAAAACAGTTTGTTGGCGGCTGACCACTCGACGGGCTTGGGTATCGAACTCCACCCCTTCACGGACCCCAAAAAATTCAGGCAGGAGCTGCTCGAGCCATTCTCGTTCGATTGCGGTGTTTAAGTTTAGCAAGACGTCCGAATCGTTTCGGCGCTCCACCTCACGAATATCTGCACTGACAAACAACGGTGAATGCGGGATCACGCTTTCGGGGTCGACCTTGCCTTTACGCCCACCAGAAAGCAGGCAGCGCGAAGTGGTCTCGTCCCGACGAAGGGCTAGCTGATCGCTAAACCCGATGAGCAGGCATCGAGCCAATTCATCTTCATCCGCCGGAATGGTATTGATTTGCATTCGATTCCGCTCCGCGACCTTGGTGAACTGTTGATACAGCTGAGCCACCTGTCGAGCCGCCTGCGCGTGAATCCCAACCGAACGGCAAGCTTCCAAATCAAATCGATAGCGAGATGCATGCGACCACGCCTGGATCAACCAGCTAAAGTCGGAACGAACCTGATCGGTCCATTCCGCTTCTCGGCGTTGCTGGATCTCACGCGCGACGCGACGCAGCAAAAAGGGACGGGAATGCGCGATGGCAGAAACCAAGGCCATTTCTTGCAGACAATCACGGCCTTGGGCTTCCAGCATCATTCGCGCGTAACGCGGATGCAGAGGAAAGCGGAGCATTTGCTTTCCGAGATCGGTGATGCATTGCTCGGGCCCCTCGGTCGCGCCCAAGAGCAGGAGCAAGTCTTTCGCCGCGGTCAAGGCTTTCGGATCAGGGGCTTCGAACCAGGGGAACCCATCTACATCGTTTACCCCATCGGCTTTAAGCGAAAGAATCACCTCGGCTAGATCCACTCGGCGAATTTCGGGAACTTCATCTTGAGCTCGATGCGCCTGCGTCTTCTCGCTCCAGCATCGAATACAAACCCCAGGAGAGGTACGCCCCGCTCGCCCACTCCGCTGATCCGCGGAGGCCTTGCTAATTTTCTGCGTGCTTAGGGTGTTGACGCCTCGATACGGATCAAAGCGCGCGATCTTGGCCAAGCCGCTGTCGATGACGATACGAACCCCATCGATGGTGAGAGAGGTTTCGGCAACGTTGGTGGATACGACCACTTTTCGTGTCGCCGATTTACCGACGGCACGATCTTGCTGCTCGTTCGACATCTCACCATGCAAGGCCATGACATCGAAACCTTTGCTCGACTTGCAGCGCTTGATGGCATCTACGGTGCGCTGAATTTCATAAGCTCCGGGCATGAAGACAAGGACATCCCCCTCCGCGCCCTGCTGCATGAGCCGGTCAAAAGCGGTGGCGGCTTTATCCCAGGCCGCGATGGTATCTTTCGCTTTTGCTGGAGGGAGGTAATGGATG
>Ga0209187_1001210_pt1 | contig 32291 bp, 29 predicted proteins | sample BantaG_FD_187430 | JGI IMG/M metagenome (GOLD analysis project Ga0209187, IMG submission 187430) | Marine algal microbial communities from Bantry Bay, Ireland - BantryBay_4 metaG (SPAdes) (version 2) | ecosystem: Host-associated > Algae > Red algae > Unclassified | place: Bantry Bay, Ireland...
CCTCTGTTTTATCTATTAGCCATGCCGGTTTTGATCACACCACTTGGGGAGTCAGACCCTTCAGAGCCCCTCATCACACAGCATCAGGGGTGGCACTCGTTGGCGGTGGCGCACACCCTATGCCAGGTGAGATCTCTCTTGCACACAACGGAGTGCTGTTTCTTGATGAATTGCCAGAATTCTCCAGAGCTGTGCTGGATGTATTGCGCGAACCGATGGAGACAGGTTCAATTGTGGTCGCGCGTGCCGCACGGCAGGCTGAGTTCCCATCACGCTTTCAATTGGTAGCGGCGATGAACCGGTGTTGGTGTGTTGCCTTGTTGTCGTGCTTAAAAAAAGGGAGATAATGAAAATTAATAGAGACGGAATCTGAGTCGATGACGATGGAATCAGTTACGGTTTCAATGACTTGGCTCCGTTGATCCGCCGACAGTGTTGGCCAGCGGCTATGAAGGGTTTTTGTTTCGTCTAATACATGCGAAGAGGAGAGGTTCTCGACTTTGAGGAAGTCGATGTTGCTCATCCGCGTCGGGATTTCGCGCTCGAGCTGGGCAAATCGCTCCTCGAGTGACTTGTGTCTGCGCCCAAAGCCTTCTTTGGAAATTTGATCCGCCATGTAGAGATCGTAGAACTTCTGCATCTCTTTTTCGATCTCTGCTTTCTCTGCAAGAAGTGCATCAAGGAGATTTTGCTGTTCAGAAATCTTGTCATCAGCCTGTGCAAAATACTGCGCAATATCGGATTCACTTAGGAGAAATGCACTAAGCTGATCTTCGTAGATGGCCTCTAGATCGTCTGCAGGAATCTTGCTTTTACATAGCTTGCAAGTGTATTTCTTTGAGTTCGACGGTACGTACATTTTGCCATTGCACTGGCAGACCACCAAACCAGAGAAGAGATGCTTTGAGGGCTTCCGAGCGACTCGTTTGAGGGACTGTCTCTGGGCATCCAAAAAGGCATTTGCTTCCAGCCAGACCTCCTCAGAGACAATCGCTGGCGCGTCGGTATAGACCCAGTCTTCTTCTGGTTTCAGGTCCCAGTGTTTTTTCTGGCCGCGGCTTTTTGTGTAGTTGGCACGTCTGGTTCCTTTGGCCAGAGGATCGCGCAGCAAACGGTCGATTGTGGTGTCTGAAAACTTCGCCCCTCGTCGTGTCCGGTGACCCTGCTCATTCAGTAGTCTGGCTACCATCTTTTTTCGCTTGTGCTCGCTGAAGAGCTCAAAGATCAGTCTTCTGATTGGCGCTTCTTTTTCATCGATCACCAGTTGGTTATCCTGCCATGCATACCCAAAGGGGGCAGCACCCCCAATCTGCTTCCCAAGCTTGGCTCTGACCGGTACAGAGGCTGCCACACGCTCAGAGATCTCTTCTCGTTCCCACTGGGTCATAGCGGCTAGCATCGTGTAGAAGAGCCGTCCCGCTGGTGTTGTGGTATCGATGGATTCCTGGAGAGACACGAGTCCAGCGTCGTGGTCGCGGAAGATATCTGCAATATCCAGAAGCTCACGAGTGTTTCTGGCTAGGCGGGCTAGCTTCGAGAAAATGAGGCTCGTGATGTGCCCTGAACGCACGTCAGCCAGCATACGAACCGCCTCTGGGTGATCAAGGATGGATTTCCCTGATACACCGCTGAGATCGTAGAGTTCAACGACCTGCCACTGTTTCGCGTCCGCGTACCCACGGGCTCTGAGTTCGTGGTGCTGAGGGCTGTCACCTTGCGCTTGGTCTTCTGTAGAAACCCGGATCCAAATTCCTACACGCTTTATGCTGTTAGGGTTCATTGCCCAAGGTTAGCGTTCTGAGGCGGGAGAGGCAAGCAACGACGTGGAATCGTAATGTAATTACCATTACGCGCTTCAGAAATACCGCCAGAAACAAAAAAAACAGAGTCCATGTTCATGAACTCTGCAGTCATTCTTCAACGTCAAAGAATGGCTAGAGAAGACCTCGTTCTGCGAGGCTTGTCGACTCACTAACACCGACAATCAAATGATCTAGTACACGCACATCAATCAGTGCAAGGGCGTCAGTAAGCTTCCTGGTGAGCCGTACATCACTGTTACTGGGTTCAGCAACACCAGAAGGGTGGTTATGCGCGAAGATTACAGCAGCAGCGTTATGCTCAAGTGACTTCCTGACAACAACGCGTGGATACACGGCAGCGCTATCTATGGTGCCGCGTGCAATGATCTCGTGTGCAATGGCGCGGTGACGGTTATCCAGAAACAAACACCAGAAATGTTCTTCAGCTTTACATCCGAGATGTAGGTGTAAGTAGTCTCTGACATCAGCTGGACGTGCTAGGGCTGATGATGACTTGCGTACGCTCATTCTAATGAGGATCTTTGCAACGCGGATAATGTCATCGCGTGATACCGAATCATGTTCTAGTCTGTAGTTGTTTGGCGACTCTGCAATAAAGGGTTTTAAAGAACTCATAACTGATATCTCTACACCTCCATATCGCCGGAGGTATGCGTTGCAAGTGTGCAAGTGCAGACCTCTGGCTGGGTGCCGAGAGATCTCAGTTTTAATTAAAGCCGTTAGTTTGTATGTGGCGTAGGGTGTGAATATTGGGGTAGTGGTAATTTGACCTATGAGACATCAAGGCGATATTAGTAAAGGTTGTACTAATGTAAAATTGAAACTGCCTGATAACTTAGCGCAGTCTGCACGTTTAACTCATTTGATGGATGTAAATAGCTCAGTTGTATCGCATCGAGCAATTAAAAATGACATGGTAAAATTAGGTTAAGAATCGTAAGCTTCAATAAAGCATATGCCGCATATTCGTAAAATCAAAATCCACAATTTTAAACGATTTCGAGATTTCACCGTTTCGTTCGATCCTGAATTAAGCGTGCTCATCGGTGATAATGAGGCAGGGAAGAGTAGTGTGCTTAATGCCATTGATATCGTTTTATCAGGAAGTCGTCATAAGGTGGAGTCTGTTGGGCTGGACTGTATCTTCAACATATCTTGCATAGAAGAATTCTTGTCGGCAGAAGAAAGAAGGTATGAAAACCTACCTGAGTTGTATATCGAAGTGTATCTAAGCGATGAGGGGAAAGACTGGCTTCATGGCAAATGGAATTCTGAAGAAGAGAGTTCAGATGGGGTTAGTTTACGTTGTAGTCCGTCTGATGAGTACAGTGAAGAAATAAAAGAGCTGTTGCAGCAAGGGGATATTGAATTCCCCTTTGAGTACTACTCGATTACATTCAAAACATTTTCTGGTGAAAGCTTCTCCGGCTATAAGCGAGCATTGCGCCATCTTCTTCTAGATAGCTCGTTAATAAACAACGAATACGCGACCAGAGACTACATATCCTCACTGTATGCCGGTGTGGCTGGTAACGTGGAAAAAAATCAGCATAAGTTTGCGTATAGAACAAACAAGCGGGCGTTTGAGGATCAAGTATTGAAGGAGTTGAATGATAAAGTTAGTGAATTTGATTTTCGCATTCGTACAGGTGGTAAATCCACACTGGCTCGAGATTTAACCATTTCAGAGAATGGTATTGGGATCGAAGAAAAAGGTAAGGGACGGCAATCAATCATAAAAACGGAGTATGCGTTGAAAAATAGTGACGCCTCAGTATCTTTTGACGTAATTTTACTTGAAGAACCAGAGAATCACTTAAGCGCAGTGAACATGCGTAGACTCATTCAGAACATTTCGGCTGCAGCGAATCAACAGGTCATATTAGCAACACATAGTGGTTCGGTGAGTGCAAGACTGGATTTGCGTAAAACCATAATGATTCACGAGGATACAGATGTACCAGTGTTGCTTAGTGATCTTGACGAGGAAACAGCAAATTTTTTCATCAAGGCACCGGATAATAACGTGCTTCAGTTTGCGCTAGCGAAGAAAGTCATTCTGGTGGAAGGGGATGCCGAGTACATGCTGTTGGATGTGTTCTTTGCTAAGCAAGTTGGAGCGTCCGCAAGTGACTCTGGGGTAGAAATACTTTCTGTCGGTGGAACGAGTTTTAAGCGGTACATGAATCTCGCTGGTCAGCTTGGTGTGAGAACTGCGGTTATTCGTGACAACGACAAGAACTTCACTGAAAATTGTGTCGATAACTACGCAGCTTATCTTGGCTATCCTCATATGAAGGTGTTTTCAGAGGACAACAATAATCTCTACACATTTGAAGTGGTGATGTATGAAGTTAATAAGGCGGTCTGCGATGAATTGTTTGCTCCAGGACGTAGAACACTGTCTGTTTTGGAGTACATGATTGGAAACAAGTCTGAGACTGCTTACGAATTACTTGATAAAAAGGCGGATGCATTGGTTGTGCCTGGTTATATAGCTGAAGCGATCACATGGATAAACGAATAATACTTGCGGTAGCTGGGTCAGGGAAAACTACTTATATCATTGGAAATTTAAATAGTTGCAAGCGAACGTTATTACTTACCTACACCATTGATAACAGCCAAACCCTAAGGAGAAAGATTGCCCAGAAGTATGGATATATACCAGACAATATATCCATTTACACGTACTACCAGTTTCTCTACCAATTCTGTGTAAGGCCACTCCTTGGCTACAAACATAGAATTAAGGGAATTGATTGGACAGCAACGCCTGCGCCAAGGACATCTAAGGAAAGTGATAGGCATTACTTTACGAAGAATCGACGGCTTTTTCATAATCGGATTGCAAAGTTATTGATTGAAAAAGATTCGGTCGGAGAGGTGTGTGAGCGGATAGAAAAATACTTTGACGTTGTTTGTATTGACGAAATCCAGGACTTTTCGGCAAATGACTTCAATTTAGTGCTTGGCGTTTGTCAGGCGAATTTAGACATACTATTTGTGGGAGACTTCTATCAACACACGTTTGACACGAGTCGAGACGGAAGCACACGAGTTAACCTACACAAAGATTTTGACAAATACGTTCGAGAGTTTGAGAAGGCTGGTCTTTGGGTTGACCGTACTACATTGGTGAGAAGCTATCGGTGCGGTCCTCAAGTGTGTGACTTTGTCGCTGAGAAGCTCCGTATTTCAATTGAGTCACATCGAACTGATGATGTTGATGTGGTCGGAGTGAGTGATTACGAAACAGCTGCCAAGCTTTATGATGAATGTAATACGGTGAAATTGTTTTATGACAGCCAGTCGAGGTACGAATGTGTTTCCAATAACTGGGGTAAGTCGAAAGGTAGGGATGACTATGATGATGTTTGTGTTGTTCTTAACAAGACAACGCTTGAACTGTTTGAGAGCGACAGGCTGGATGAGCTTAGTCCAACTACGAAAAATAAGCTATACGTTGCTTTGACTAGAGCACGTGGGACCGTTTACTTAGTTCCCCACACATTCTATGATCATATGAAAAGAAAGTAACTTTCGTAGTTACTACTCAGGCCAAATTTACCAATTCTTGCACAACTTACTCAGTGGCAGTCTATATAAGGTGAATGCACCCGCCTATCAATCCATCGGATCTTACCTCAGAGCAGAAAGATGCTTTAATCCTGCATCTGTTCGATCAAATTGCTCAATTAACAGATCGGATAAAAGAGCTGGAAAGTCAACGCTCGAAGAATAGCCGCAACAGCAGCAAACCGCCATCAAGCGATGGTTACGGAAAGCCCAAACCCAAAAACACCCGAGGCAAAAGTGGCAAGCGCACCGGTGGCCAGCCCGGACACAAGGGGCACACGCTCAAGCAGGTGGATGAACCTGATCAGATTATCGAACACACCGTTGACCAGTGCGATAAATGCGGGCTGGATTTGAGTTCAATACCGGTGTCGGAAGTTGAGAGACGACAAGTGTTTGATATTCCGCCACCTCCAACGATTCAGGTGTGTGAACACCGCGCGCACATCAAGACCTGCCCATGCTGCGATACCCGGAACAAGGCAGGCTTTCCGACACAGGTGACACAGCCTGTCCAGTACGGCAACCGAATTCAGGCAATCGCCACCTACCTTAACCAATATCAGCTTCTACCCTACAAGCGTTTGCAAGAGTATTTCCAGGATGTGCATGGGCTGCACCTGAGCCAGGGGACGTTGAGGAATATTCTCAAACGTGCATATCTGTACCTTGAGCAGTTTGCCGACAGCGCCAAAGCAGGTGTCAGCAGTAGTGAAGTGGTGCATTTCGATGAGACTGGCATGCGAGTTGTTGAGTCACTTCACTGGTTCCATGTGGCTTCAACCGATACGATTACCTGCTATTTCATTCATCCCAGACGTGGAACGCCAGCGATGAAAGACATTGGAATACTGGACGATTTTGATGGCTACGCCGTGCATGATCACTATCCCAGCTACTACCAGTTTGATCTTTATCATGTCGCGTGCAATGCGCATCAATTACGTGAGCTTATTCATGCCTATGAAGAGCACCAGCAGCAGTGGGCACAGAAGATGATCAGTTGCTTACTCGAAGCTAAAGCCGAGGTAGGACTTGCTCTGGAACAAGGCCAGATGCAGCTCAGTGATGAACGAGTCCGCTACTACGACGCGCGCTACAGCAGGATCCTTCGCGAAGGGCGTCAGGAGCTACCCGTTCTAGCATCATCGAGAAAGGGGAAACGAGGTAGAAAGGCACAGCACAAAGTCAAGAATCTTCACGATAGGTTGGTGAAACATAAACACGAAACCATAGCGTTCATCAATGATCTGACAGTGCCGTTCGACAACAACCAAGGGGAGCGGGATATCCGCATGGCCAAAACCCGGCAAAAGATATCCGGGTGTTTTCGCTCACTCACGGGAGCAGAAACCTTCTGTCGTATTCGTGGTTACATTTCTACTGCTAGAAAACAGCAGCGAAACATCTTTGAAGTTCTATGCGATGCTTTTGAATCCAACGCGTTCGACCCCTGCACCGCTTGAGGTCTGCTTTCCGGCCTGAGTAGTAACCTTTCGTAAAAAATTAAATTTGCTGGAGAAAGCTGCAAATATTTCGATACATCAGCTTCTGTTTTTGGGCATATTGCGATGATATGAGAACTTAAGGAATTTGCGTAATAGGTTGCATATACGGTTTACTGCTTGCGAGCACATTCATAATTTTTGCAATCTTAGTGATGCTTTTGTACTATTGGCTTGCAAAAAGCCTTGCTGCTATTAGTAAGTAAGATGATGCGCTAGCACCTAGCAGCCCTGCAGTTGCAATGATGATAAAGAATCCCTGCAGATAGCTGGAAAATGATTTTCGATTTATAAAGCCAAATTTGTGCGTTCGTTCAATTCCAGCATCGCGTTCTGCCATCCCCTTGGTAGTCAGAATTTTCGGAACTGTGACGAACGTTGAGCTTCTTTTTGCGCCTTCTATATTGATCAGGTCAACAATGAAATTCAAACTATCAACTGTTCTACGATAGTATTCTTTTCCTATTCTTTGTGCTGATAATCCGAGAACTGCGAGGCATGTGCTCAATAGAAATAGCACTGGCACCAGTGTGGCAGCAGTTGTTTGATCTGGAAATCGTATAAGTGCAATAGCAGCGCTTATTCCAGTCATTGAAGCAAGAAGGAAAAATCGATTTCTGTCCCAGTTCAGCCGAACCTGAAAACGATACTCTTCAACTGCGATCTTATAGGATTCAACGAGTACAGCATAGTCGTCTGTATCACTCATCTAGTCTTCCAGTGGCAGCACTCCTTGAGTGCAGCGTAGGCCACAATAAATGTTGTCGTGAAACGCGATGGTTCATGTTCCACTAATTGATCAACTTGAGCGAACTCTAATTCCTCGATCTCCTTGAACTCAGTCGGGTTTGGTGTTGTCACCGATTGAATTTCAGCCGTAAAAATGTCAATAAATTTTGTGGAGTCTCCTTCGATCATTTGTGTCGAGACCACCTTCGTGAGTGTTTCAGCTATGCAATTGAGTTCTTTTAGTAACAGGCGTTTCGCAGCTTGTTTTGAACTTTCATCTCTCTGTAGGTAGCCAGCAGCAGTTGATCCGAGTAGTCCCGGGCTTTTGAGGTGACCGTCAGAAAGCCTTTGTAAGTAGACGTGTCTGTTGTCTCCGCCAATTACGTGTATCGTTCTGTAGTTGTACCCTTCCTGTAGTGCTTGCTGCCTTGGCATAGCGCCACATACTTCATTTGCTTCATCCACAACTGTAATCTCAACGTTGTGATTAATTTCCCTCATTGAGCTGTCGTTATTGGATTAACAGGTGATTTCGCTTCTGGCACAAAAATTTGAATCAAAAATACGAAAGGCATATGAGTATGTATCTAAGTCGGAGAGACTCAAAGAATATATTTGGACAACGAAGTTGTTCGTAGAAAAAGCGCAGTTCAATCTCTGGCTATTGTTTGTAATAATAACATTTTTGCTGCCGAATTATTAGGGGGATATGGGGACTTCGGGGACTTGGAGGGGAGTCATGAAGCGAGTCAATTGGTCGAGTAGTTTTCAAGAACTTTAACAACTCCAGTAATCTGTTCTCCCTTACTCATTTTTGTAGATTCCAGTTCAGTACAAAACTGACAAAAAGTTCGAGGGTTGTCCGGAAGCTCTCCACCCTTTCGAGAGCCACCGTATTTTCCAAGCTCATCAAACGGCTTTTTTAGCTCCAGTTCTACATTCTTGCCATGTAGCAGAAAGTTCGAAGTAAACGATTTTATGGTTTCTCGATTTGCAGCTGAAAATGCTGATTTCTCCTTTGTGGTAATAGAATTTTGCGGTTCGAAGATTGGTTGAAGCCTTTCCTTGTAATCCTGAAGATCCTGATCGTTTTGTGCGATTGTCTCCTTGATGTTAGCTTGTTCCATGAGTAGATCATTTCGCTTCTTCGTGTGCTCTTCTTTGGAAATAGCGTTATCCAACAGTAAGTCAGTCAGACTGGATAACCGTGATTCGATTTTCTTTAGTTTGAGCTTGGTGAAGCTTGCTTGCTGCACATCGCGCTGTCCATCATCTTTTCCTTTCCTTTCCAAATGAAGCTTGATGGCTTCTCGCACTGAGTCATCAAAAAGAAAGTGACTCATAATATGTTTTGCAGCAGATTCCGCACGGTCTTGGCGGATAGACCCGCCTGCACATGTGGCTGTGTGGCAACGATAATACACATGCCCTTTCTGAAGTTCTCCACTGGCTGTGTATCCGCATTTGGCGCATCGAATTAAGTTACTTAGAGTGAAGCGGTGCTTACTCTTTTTGGTTGCGCTCTTGCCGTCAAGTACGTCTTGTACGCGTTTAAATTGTGTTGTCGAGATAAGCTGCTTGTGCTTGCCCGGAAAAATCTCTCCTGTTCTGTGAATTTTGATCATTCCAGTGTAAAAAGGATTGCGAAGAATGTGTGACATCGTATCACCACTGAGTGGTGAGCCGTCTTTTCGTACTAGCCCAAAGTAAGCTAGCTTTTTGCGCAATGATTCTAGTGAATATTCTCCTGTTGCATATAGCTTGAAGGCTTGTTGGATCAGTGGAGCTTTTATCGGATCAACAGCTTTAACATTCCCACCACCTGTATCAATATACCCAATTGGCGCAGCGAAAGGGTAGAGGCCCTGTTTCAATCGGCCATAGATCCCTTTGGTGATTTCCTCTTTCAAATTTCGAATGTAATCAGCCGCAATGGCTGCCTGAAGGTCTGCACTAAGCCGTCCACCACGGGTTGTAAGATCCAGGTTGTCATGGGCAAATTCAATCTTCTTACCACTATCAATAAGATCACCAATAGTGGCCCAGTCACGGAAGTTTCTGGCACTGCGGTCAATCTTGTGCATGATGACGCCTTCAGCGCTACCGCGACGCAAGTCACGCATTAGAGCAGAAAAAACAGGCCTACCACTTTTGGCTGCAGTGCGTGTTTCTTCATACCATTTGATGACCATGTATCCCTTGGTAGTAGCGAAGCGTTCGATTGCATCCCTCTGCTCAGTGAGACTCACACCTTCCCCTTGCTTATTCGTCGAAACACGAATATATGCATACATCCTTGTCATAGTATTTCTTTACTGATTACCTCCTATCGTACTGCTGGTTTTGGAATCCGTCAAAACAGCTGATTCCGTGACATCAGTTCCACCAGAATTCGTAATCACCTCGGCAAATGCAAGAAGATTTTCCACTGACTGATTGAGATCGTCTTCGCTCATATATGGAAACCGCTTGGCGAGGTGCTTTTTTAGTTGTGTCTTCGTGCTGTTCATGGCTCTACGGTACACAGTGCGTCGTATTTCACATAGGGTGTGAGAATGTCCCAACCCACACGTTCAGTATTCTACTGGTGGTTAGGCTGCTGTCTTAGAGTGGGAAGATAAGCATTATCACGGCACCATATGAACGATGAAAATGAATACACAAGTAGATCAAAGACAAAAGCAAAGAAGAAGATTATTTTTGCTCCATCAGCAATAGATGGTGCAGGTATTCACTATGACATGATTGTTCCCGCAGAGAACGGCATACCGATGTTTGTTGCGCGTGTCAGCGGAAAGGATGTCACACGTGGAAGTATTACAAAAAGTATGGTCGTCATAAAGCCACTCCCAGTGTCGAGTCCACTGATTCAGCACAAGATTGTGCGCTTTGCGAGTGCCGTAGGCAGCTACGATACGCAGCAGTCTCTGGTGCAGGCACTACGCGTTTTCTTAGAGCGCTACGTATCATTGACTGACACGCAGTACGTCATCTGCATCCACTACATTCTCCTCACGTGGGTCTATAATCAGTATGAGACACTGCCGTATCTTCGCGTCCGTGGGGACTTCGGCACGGGCAAATCGCGTTTCTTAAGTGCTGTTGGTGGACTCTGCTACAAAGCGATGTTTGCCTCGGGTGCATCTACTGTGGCACCGCTCTTTCATCTGATTGATCAGATCAGCGGAACAGTAGTGCTAGATGAGGCTGATTTTCGCTTTAGCAGCGAGACAGCTGATATCACCAAGATCCTTAACAATGGCAGCAGTAAAGGGTTTCCGGTACTGCGGTGCCAGAAGACAAAAGCGGGGACATTTGAAACAGTCGCTTACCGAGTGTTTGGACCGAAGGTAATTGCTACACGCTTTGGTTTTGATGATTCTGCGCTTGAGAGCCGCTGCATGACTTTTGATATGGCTGGGCTACACCCAGATCATGATGTACCGACTGCACTACCTGATTCGTTTCCAGATGAAATGGCAGTGCTCCAGAATGCGCTGCTGAGCTTTCGGCTGCGCAATGAGAAAGGTCCTACACGGACTTTCGAAGAAGCAGGACTGTCGCGTCGAAGCCTACAGGTCTATAGTCCACTCTTATCCATGATTACATCTAAAGAGGATAGAGACAGAGTCATAACCTTTGCACAAGAGAGTCAGAATCAGATGATGCGTGACCGTGGTATGAGCACTGCCGCAGATGTTCTGCGAGTACTACATGATCACTATGTAAAAAATGATACGCCAATTTCCATTGGCACGCTTGCCAAGAAGTATGCATCTCTCCATGGCTCTGGTAGTGAGCAGTTTGTGTCGCCGAAGTGGATGGGGAGCATTGTGCGGGGCACGCTCCGGCTTCAAACGCGCAAATCACATGGCCGATACATTATTGCGGAGAATCAAACAGCGCGATTGGAGAGTTTGTACCGCGCCTATGATGTTCCATAGTGAGTTGCAGTAAGCCGTCTGGAAGTCCCTAAAGTCCCCATGTCCCTGGCGTTCTGCGGGTTGGTGTGACTGGAGTCTAGTTGCAGAGCTACATTCCATGTAACGCCAGAATCATCACATTGAAATATTTTGCTACAACTCTGCGTAGTACTCTATTGCTAGCAACCCGCAAAACGCTCGGTCGATACGCTCTTGCGAAGAACCACCACGAAATACTCCAGGTATATGACTGGTGATCTAATCGATCACGGTAGTGTATACCTCGGACGATGATTGTAATTCTCAGTGGTGTGGTTTTCCCAGTACAGATTCCATTCGTTTTTCACATTTCAAGAGATATTCCCTACGTTCTAGTCAATGGATCCCCTTCGTGTCAGATACCCTATCATCCGCATCCTGCCCAGTGATAACGCATACGATTAGTATTGAGAGGTGGCTGCCACCATAACTCATCTAATCATTCTCTATGAGACACAAACAAAAGACGTACCTCAGGACGATGCGTCTGAAAATCGGACTGACGCAAAAAGATATTGCCTACTTGCTGGATGTGCATCCGGCAGAAGTATCCAAGATGGAGTCACGCCATCGCTTACCGAGCGTGGCCCAGATCATTGCCCTGGAATTGATCTACGACGTACACGCCCAGTACTTGCTGAGCGAGATCGCACATCAAGCCCGCACGCGTACACTACGCCGGGCTAAGAAGCGAATATTGGCACTGCGAACGAACCACGCGCCGGATGCTAGCGACCGCAGGCATTCACTAGAGCGCATCACCAAACATTTACACAACTAAATAGGGGGATATGACACAACAAACAAATGAGACACGAGAAAAAGGAATGGATCAAAGATTACACAGAAACAGTACACGCCATGACGTTATACTGGCTGTTGATCCAACGGCGAAAGGTATGGGCTACGTCGTCATGGAGGGGCCAGACGATATTATCGATTGGGGAACGACTCATACCATCATTGGCAAGAACAGCTTTGTACGCAGAAAGGTGCAGAGGCTCATTGAGTACTGCTCGCCGGATGTACTCGTCATCGAAGATGCAGCGCAAGGCAGACGGTGTTCGCGCGTCTTGAAGCTCCTGGAGGCGCTTGAGAAGCTTGCACGCACTTTAGGCCTTCGGGTGGTAAAGATTGCACGCGGCACGCTTCATGAAACCTTTGCAAATTTCGGCGCAACAAACAAGCATGAGATTTCCTGCCGTCTCACAGAATACTATCCGCAGCTTACGCGGCTTCTACCAGACAAGCGCAAGATCTGGGAGGCAGAAGATGCCCGATACGGTGTCTTTGACGCAGCGGCGCTCGGATTTACGTATTACTTTCAGGCGCAGGAGTAGGGTGTTGTAGGCATTACTGCGTAAGGAGCACATGGCGGTAGGAGAGCATCAACGAACACAAGCAGCAAGAAATGCTGCTTGTGTTTTTGTATATATTTTTGAAATTACAGTGGCTAGAACGCATGATGCGCTCTCTGTGGCACGCATCACTGTAGTGAGAGGATGGTGTGTATGGATACACACATTCTCACATTAGCGCAGACCAATGCGCGAGGTAGATATATACGGTTTGGCATCAAGGACGTTGATCGGCTCTCCCACGTATATATCCTTGGAAAAACGGGTACAGGGAAATCTACACTTCTGCATTCAATGATTACACAGGATATTGCAGCTGGGCGGGGTTGCGCAGTTCTCGATCCGCATGGTGATCTGGTGGATTCTCTCTACCGTTTTGCCGTTGTATCAGCGCGTAGTGCAAATGTCACGTATTTCAATGTGCCCGACCCACAGCAACCCTATGGCTACAATCCGATTCGGCGGGTCGCTCCTCATTTGAGGCCTCTGCTTGCTTCTGGCATGCTCGAAGTCTTCAAGAAACTCTGGAGGGAGGCCTGGGGTGTGCGGATGGAACACATCTTTCGCAATGTCTTACTGACACTGCTGGATCTCCCGGTAAGCGATCTCTCTGATATCCAGCGGATTCTCGTTGACAAGAAATTCCTCATGGAGGCTCAGAGGCACATTACCAACCCGCATGTGAAGAAATTCTGGCAGATGGAATTTGCAAAGTACTCACAACGCTACCGTGCAGACGCCATTGCACCAATTCAAAACAAGATTGGTGGTTTTTTGGCGCATCCTACACTCTGCCGCGTTCTGCTCAATCCCGAGCAAAATCTCTCACTGCGCATCCTGATGGATACCAAGCAGGTGCTCCTCGTTAATCTTGCCAAGGGGCGACTTGGTGAAGATGCGAGCCATCTCTTGGGTGGCCTCCTTATGACAAGTCTGGGACTGGCTGCATTTAGCCGCGCTAATATTCCAGAATCCACACGCATGCCGTTTTATCTCTACGCAGATGAGTTCCAGAATTTCACAACGCTCTCGCTTGTGAATATGGCCTCTGAACTGCGCAAATACCGCTTGGGTCTCACGCTCACACATCAGTATCTCTTGCAGCTTGATCCAGATATTCGTAGTGCGGTGCTGGGTAATGCCGGGACGCTTGTGAGCTTTCGGGTAGGTGCGCAAGATGCGCTGCACCTGGAGAAGGAATTCCTGCCGGAGTTTATGCACAGCGACCTGGTCAATCTTCCAAATTACAACGCCTATGTGAAACTGATGATTGATGGCACGCCGTCGCGTCCCTTCAGTGCTCAGACGATTGCACCTAAAGACATGCACGTTTAGATAGTAGGAAAATACATCCATGCATATTCTTGTTACCTACAAGATCTTGAAGGTGCAGTATGCTTCCGTTGCATTTAGTGTGTTGTCTTTACTACACTGCTTGCCACATCTCAGTTCCTGAAGATTCGGAGATATGCGGTGGCACAAGCAACACAAATCGTTTCCCATTGGAACACCATGATCGAAGGATTACAGGTGTCTCCCAAAGAGTTCTTCAGTGCCGTTGAGCAGGAGATTCAGCGGCGGCAAACGCCTGAGACGAAATTTTCGCGCATTGACTGGCGCGAAGGTGGCCTTATGAGTGCTAAGCGTGAGTATCTGCGAGTTCGGCGTAAAGACCTTGCGTTTGATGTGTGCGGCGCTCCCTTTGGTAGCGGTTTCTTTGTATCATGGTGGCTTGGGGAAGTGCCTTCTGGTCTGCTTGCTCTCCTGGCTAGTATCCCTGGACTGGGCATGCTCGTGTACTGGTACTTACGCGTTTTTAAAACGGAAACCTACTACAAGTACGACACTGCCTCGATGTTTCAGTCTCTGGTGCACGCCTCTGTGCTGAGTGTGATTGATGAGTTTACGACTGCCAAGGGATTACGCGCTTTGTCGGACACCGAACGCACGCCACAGGTACGGAATTTCTTTGGATAGCGCAGTCTTACCTGATCGCGCATAGCCCTCACTACGCGGCCATGCGATATTTTGTATGAACGGTCGTAGCCAGCGCAGTGCACGGTCGCGGCACCAGGTGTCGTCGCTGTCGGTTTCACTCACAGAAAACTTCTATGCGTGGGAGCAGCGTCTTCGTGGCTGGGATGTGTGGCCCTATCCTGTTGCCTTGGAGCCGCCGTATATTCCGCTGTATGGGCAAGGACTAGACATTGCTCCTGTTGTTGATGACGGACGCACAGAGACGATCTTTAGCCGTTTTGCATCACTCTTCACTGGACGCTCCTGGGATTCGCCTGATAATCAGTATGTGTCGACCCAACAGAATGCATACGAAGCTGATGATGAGGCATGGATTCCTGATCTCTTTGTGGCGGAAGGAGGGCTGTGCGCCTTTCAGATTCAGCTGCCAGAGAGTGTTGAGTACGCGACTGCACACTGCCGTTCCTTTTTTCGCGCACTCAGTGCCCTCAAGTATCCGGTTTCGTTTGAAATCATTGGCTGCGAAACCTACATCGCTTTGCAGTTTGTTTGTAGGGAGAGAGATGAGCTGACACTGGGCTCGCAGCTGCGCGCCTTTTTTCCGCAGGCAGTGATTACGCAGGGGGAGGATGTGCTGCTTGCTGTGACGCGTTCAAGTAGTGACGCGTATGAATCTGGCGATACGAGTGATGCGTGCATGAGTATTGTCGATTTTGGCTTGGCGCAGGAAGTGGTTGTCCCGTTTGTGTCTGCAGCCGAATCAGCAAGTGATCCGCTGACGAGTATCTTGGGTGTACTTGGGATGTGCAACCGTGGTGAGTTTGCTGCACTCCAAGTTCTCATTGCACCGTGTCGGGCTCCGTGGGCACGAACCCTGAGAGAATCGGTTATCGATGATGACGGTTCGTCGTTTTTTAGTGACGCGCCAGAGTTTGTAAAGACGGTGCAAGAGAAGACAGCGTCAACGCTGTACTGCGGAGTTGTACGAGCAATCGGGTGTGGCTCATCGGAGGCGTCAGCACACCGCCATGTAGTAGCGCTTGGCGGGGCGCTCGCGCAGTTTGGGGAGCAAACCACCAATGCGCTCATTCCACTGAACGGTGACGGCTACACAAACGAGATTCATGCTTACGATGTACTGGAGCGGACAACGCACCGCACTGGCATGATTATGAGCAGTGCAGAGCTGGTCTCGATTGTGCACTTGCCGCGCTCAACTATTGGCAGTAGAAAGCTCCTGAGAGCCACTGAGCGGACCAAGGAGCGACCCAGAGTGGTGTCGTACTACTCCAAGTGCTGTATTGGTCATAACGTGCATCACGGGGCCTCTGAACCGGTGTACCTCAATGATGAGCAGCGGCTGCGCCACACCTATGTAGTTGGAGCCTCTGGTACAGGGAAGTCAACGCTTCTTCTGCACATGATGTGTGAGGATATTGTTGCAGGTAGAGGCATCGCACTGCTTGATCCCCACGGTGATCTCTCAGAGGATCTGCTAGCACGCATTCCACGGGAACGACAGAAAGACGTGGTCTTCATTGATCCCTCTGATAGTGAGTATCCGGTTGGTCTGAATATTTTCCAGGCAAACACGGATGCAGAGCGGACACTCATCGCTTCAGATCTGCCACGACTCTTTGAGCGGCTCTCAAGTTCTTGGGGGGATCAGATGCACGCAGTGCTTGCTAATGGAATTCTCGCTATGCTTGCGCATAAGGATGGTGCAACGCTGCTTACCCTCAGGCAGTTTCTGCTTGATGCACGTTTTCGGAAGGAATTCTTACGCGGTGTATCTGATGTTGAGGTGCACCACTACTGGCAGCATATTTTTCCAACACTCTCAGGGCGACCCTACGCTCCGGTGCTCACACGTTTGGATACGTTTCTGCGTTCGGAAGTTATCCGTCATATGGTCGGGCAACGTGCTTCGCGCATTGACTACGATAAAATACTGTCGTCGGGGAAGATTCTGATTGCCAAGCTTGCTCACGGTGCAATCGGTGAAGAGAATGCTTCGCTGCTGGGTACGCTCATTGTCACTGCCATTCACCAAGCTGCGCTCAGGCGGGAGCGTCTCTCGCAATCTGAACGTAGCCCTTTTTATCTCTACATTGATGAGTTTCAGAACTTCGTGACACCGACAATGGAAGGGCTTCTCTCGGGTGCGCGCAAGTATGGTGTGGGGCTCACCCTTGCTCATCAAGAGCTGCGTCAGCTTGCTTCACGTGACCGGGACGTTGCGAGTTCTGTTTTATCCAATCCGTATACACGGATTTGCTTTCGCGTTGGAGAACAGGACGCGCAGAGTCTTGCCCGTGGGTATGCATCGTTTGGCAGTGATGACTTGCAGAGCCTGAGTATTGGCAAAGCGATAGTGCGGGTGGAGCAAGCGCAGTATGACTTTACGATGGATACGCCGAGGGCTCCTGCTGCGCTAGAGGGAGCGCACGAAGTACGCGACCAGATTGTTGAGCAGGTGCGTTCGTTGTATGGGACTAGTCGAGAATCCGTTGAGGAGGAGCTGCGGGTTTTCTATGCGTCAGGTCGTGACGAAGATGTGCCTGATGAAACTGAAGAGAGTAATTCGGTTAAGGGTGGTGTTGCTCTATCTGGTGATGTTTCTGTGGGTGCTGCAACTGTGGAACAGAAGGCAAAGAGCGCAGCCAAGGAAAAATCAAGAGCAACACAGAAAAAAGCACCTGAGACTGAAGGTCGCGGTGGACCGAGTCATGTCTATCTGCAGTCTTTGATAAAGAAGATTGCGCAGGAGAGGGGCTTTCGCGCTCAGACGGAGTTCAAAGTTGACGGTGGCTTTGTCGATGTAGCGCTTCTAGGTGCCAAGCAGAATATTGCTGTTGAGATTTCAGTTGGCACTTCACAGGTGTATGAAGTGGGGAACGTGACGAAATGCTTGAAGGCAGATTTTCAGATTGTGCTGCTAATATCACATGACAAGAGGAAATTGCAGGCGATTGAGCGTAAGGTTTTGGATGCGGTGTCCGAAGACGTTGCGTCAAAAGTTCGTTATCTCGTGCCGGAAGAGTTACTTGCGTTTTTAGATGAGTGTGGGGCGGAGAATGCTTCTACGGAGAAGACAGTGCGTGGGTACAAGGTGAAGGTCAATTATATGGCGGTTGATGGTAAGGTGCAGCAGAGGAAGCGGGAGGCGATAGCGAAGCTTATGGTGGAGTCTTTTAAGAAGGGGTAGCGGTAAGACAATGTCACGTTGTAGAGTTACTGTAGCTATATGTGAAGACTCCTCAGTAATTTATCAGTTTTCTATAGGTCAATGTCGCCTATATGCGTGATGCTAAGTTGACCCTATACATGTAAATATAGGAACAGTTCAGTTCTGAGATCTGTCACGAACGCTCCATAACAAACTTAGATAGTAAATATCGTTTTGCTTTTAAACTTCGAGAACAATTAAAAAGGGGTACAAGTTATGAGATCAAGACTCATCTGTAGCACAACTTTCATTCTCATTTTATTATCAGGTGCAAGCTTGACCGCATGCCAGACAAAACTGGGAGATGATGAAGGTATTGCAGTTAGCGATGCCAATATTTTAGCGTTTGACGATGCAATGGAGCAGCTGGTTAATGGGCTTAATGAATTGTCAAGAAAAGACAAAGACTTTGGAATGCTACTAGATGAAGTCAACGTATCATTTTCTTTAAGTAAGCAAAGTGACAAAAAGTTCGGTGTTGATTTCAACGCGAAAGCAGAATCTACTGCGAATACCAGTTTTGAATCATTTTATGTTGAGAAAGGCGGGGCGACAAGATCTGCGAAAAGCTCCACGGGTTCGAAACTTCTTAACTCAATCCTTGGATCTAGTGACGGTGAGAAAACAGAGAACAAAAGTGAGAAAGATGCTTCGGCTGAAACGACCGATACGACAACCGAAAGTACCGAGGGAAGCAACAAGATTGCCGGCAACGTCGGAACAACGGCAGGTGTTGGGGTTACCGCAAATTATAGTTCTACCGTGGTTGGATCGGGACAGAACGTCATCGCGATAAAATTTAAAAGTCTTGGTTCGTATCCAAATGAAAAAATTCAGGCACTTTCCAGTATTGGAATGTTAGGTTGTCTACCGTTTTACGTGCAAGTTCTTGGAGTAGATATTGCCGACAAAGATAAGGTAGCTCTCCTAGATCAGGTTATAGGTAGTAGCGAAAATATTGTATGTGATTCGAGTTCCACCTTGACTTCAATAGCAGAAACAAAACGTCGGAAAGGAGACGATAAACCCGGATTGGAGATCGACGGAGACTCAGGGATTAGAATCGAATGAACCTCAATAATGGGATATTGGTGCTATTTGGCGTCACGTTGTTATTATTTTCGAATGGTCATTTATTGGCTGCCGAGTGTGCCTCTATAGATAGATATATCGCTGATCGCGAGAAAAATTTTAGCGCAGTTGACGGAGAATGTGCATCTCATGATTCTGGATGGCTAGAAACCTACGATGCGCTGGTAAGTGGAGACAAGAAGGAGCTCTCCTTAAGTAGCAATGATGCGGTAAAGGCACAACAGTATTATGAGGCGTGTTTTCACACCGCTGCTGAATTTTCAACAATAGATGGTGGAGAAGCAGACTTGGTTCGTAACGCATTCAAGGAACATCTTGGTGTTCTTCTACGAGATGGCACCCATGGCATGCAAGAGTTCTGCAGTGCAGTATTGGTAGATGGTGGTTATATTGCACCTTTGCACTGCTTTGTAGATGAAGATTTAAAATTTCTAACAAGTGAATCTGAAAGAGTAATTCTATTGACGATAACGTCATTCTCCAGAGACTCTCTTAAGTATGACTTGCAAGATGTAAGTGGATGGTCTGCATATACCACTGATGGTGGCCAGAATTACAAGAAAGTCAGCGATACTGATATTGTCGTCGTCGTTGACGAAACCGGGTCTAATAACTCATCGCTTTCGTCTCAAATTGCATCGTTCGAATGCGGCGAAAAGATGTTTCTTGGTGGGGTTTCGCAACTCTATGGAGAGACACTTGACGAAATATATGGGGAAAGAAGTATTTCAGATGTTGTGCTTTTTTCGGGGTATCGATCTTGGTGTGTAAGTGAAGACGTGGGTGATGGGCCAATGCGCAGTCATTACTGTTCCACATCCGGGGGGCAGAGTGGTGCTCCAGTACTTATTCGCCAAAGTGATGGATTGTTCAAGCCAGTAGGTATTCATTTGGGTAGTACTATTAACCTGAACAGAGATTTCGACAATGGTCGTGCAGCGAATTACATGTATACATTAGAAGGACTTGTGGGTAAGAACCTACAAAAGGTGAGGATAGTTCCATGAAAATACGTGCGTATGTCATTATCATTGCAATGCTAACCATCCCGTTGACAAGTGTTATAGCGGAAGAGATTCAGTTGAATTATGGCGAAGAAGGAAAGGTGTTATATGTGAACTTCCCTTTTGACCCAGAAAGTCAGTTTCACAAGAAAGTTGAAAGTGCACAATCTGCGATCGATGTAGTAGAGGAGTATAAGAAATACTACGAATATCGGAAAGGTATCTATTTTGGAGGAGTGAGTTTCTACACGGCGGATATCTTCTACGTTAATGGCGGGAGTAGTCGTATGATGGCCTTTGGCGATAAGCAGGACTTATTAAATGGAGCGGTAAATCTGAATCAATTGTATACGAGAGGCGCTGAGAAAATACTAATAGACGGGGTATTGCCGCTGACTGCCTTTGACGAGAGTGATGAAGCACCTACTCTTGCTGATTACCTTGGTGGTCTGAGTGAAAATGATATTCCTCAGCTGAGTCTATGTGGCCTTGATGGTCAATTTTGTGATGTGGATGGTGAATCTGCAGTTCTATCTTCTTTGATTGAGGGTGTTTGTGGAGTTGCTCACCTGGGCGAATATGGTTGTGAAGATGCAGGGACCCAATGTGTCGCATGCTGTAAGAATAAAGCTTCATGCTGTGATAAGTGTAGCAATTAGTTGACGCCATTTTTCGACAGAGACAAAAAAACCGTGGAGAAAGAAACAATGCGAGCATTGGTATTGGCTATATTTTGGATGACTATGTTAAATAGCACTACCCATGCACAGGAGACATTGGATTTCAGTTTTGACGAGTCAGGTAGAGCGCTAGTGTATGGAGTGCAGATAAATGACAGAAATCTGTATGTTTTCGATGACGTTAATGCAAACGTAATGCCCGATGTTCTTCAAGCATTAGGGAGAAATTACACTAGCAGAAACGCAATAGATATTGAATTCGTTCACTTCGTGACGCTAGAAACAATTGATGTAAACAATGAACAAAAGAAAATGATCGCTGTTGGTGAGTGGACTGAATTGATAGGTGTTTTGCCTGTTTTTACACAGGCGGCAGGCGATCAAGAAAGTGTCACTGCTGGATACTTCTCACTCACCGATTTAATGGAACAAGCGGGATCTGTGGCAACTAACGTGTTGATTGACTCGTTGGAATTTGGGCAAGGCGGACAGACATCATTGTGCGATATGGGAGATGCTCAGTGTTTTGAATTATCGAAAGATAGTGTGGATGTTACTGCGGCCGCATTATCAAGTGAAATAGAGAGGCGTGACTTGGAAGCAGGGGTTCAGTGTGTTGCTTGCTGTGCGCTGCAATCATCTTGTTGCGATTGGTGCTCACTCGAACGTCAATAGCAGGGTGGTGGTGCGGGAAATCTATGTATCGTGGTGGCTGTTGCATTTTGCACGAGTCCGCAAATAGAAACATGTAAATGCACGTAAGTTAACTTGCCTTATAGATCGATGTCGACAACCTAATAAGTAACTTAATTGATTGGAGATCAACAATGGCTGCCAAAGGAAAAAAAGAAAACCCTCTCAGTATCAAGTATAAAAAAGATGTTGCTGAAGCTCAGGAACCCTTTATTCATATTTATTGTAACGGTGCAGTTTGTGAAACTGACAACAGAGGTCATGCCACACCTGAAAACCGTTCACCTATTGAGATAGTTGTGGATGCTACTGAAGGTTTTATTCCTCCTATGGGATAAGAGAGTCACACTAAGGTGGAGGTTTCAAGAAAGATCAATGGCTATTTTTCGGCAGCCGGAAGCAGCTAAGGATTACTTGCGAGAGTTGTTTGCACAAGGTGTGCTTCTATGGGGCGATGCGCCGCCAATAAAATTCAGTGAGGTGCGTGATAGTTGGGATTTCGAAGTCGTCGTTAGTTCTGAAGAAAAGTGTTCCACGAATGGTTGCGTTCTTGCGAGTGCATTCTTCCCTGATGCAGGTCAGCATGAGCTTGTGATCTATCCGACAATGTTTGAGCAAAATCGAAAAGAACAGATCGAAACAATGTCACATGAGATTGGGCATATATTTGGATTAAGACACTTTTTTGCGAATATTGAAGAGAGAAGATGGAAAAGTGAAATATTTGGAAAGCACTCTCCTTTTTCTATTATGAACTATGGGCCCAAGAGCAAAATGACAAAGGCGGATCAATCAGATTTATTGAAGCTATATGAATTGGTATGGGGTAACGAGTTACATGAAATCAATGGCACGCCTATACAGGTTGTGAGGCCCTATAGCTCAACCAAGTATCGATATTCGGAACTGAGTATTGCAGCCATGCTTGCCAATACACCGAACAGTTGAGTCATAAGCTATGTTGTCCAGTTCCAACGTATTTCGTTTAGACGAGCAGACAGTCCCATTAGAAAGTGAGTTTGTAATGCTGCTTGAGTTACGGTGTTTTATTGACTCCCACATTAGAGAGATGCATTGATCCCACATTGCTAAATGTAGTCGGGGCAATGATGTTTTATCATTGATCATTGGGTCGTGATTCGCAAAACATGATATTCGATCTGACGTACCTTAGTGCTGCCGTTGAGTGATGAGGATTTTGGAGTGAATTTACTGCCTGTATGTAAAAACAAGTTTGCAGGCAGATTTTCAGACTGTACTTTTGGTGTCGCATGACAAGAGGAAATTGCAGGCGATTGAGCGTAAGGTTTTGGATGCGGTGTCCGAAGACGTTGCGTCAAAAGTTCGTTATCTCGTGCCGGAAGAGTTACTTGCGTTTTTAGATGAGTGTGGGGCGGAGAATGCTTCTACGGAGAAGACAGTGCGTGGGTACAAGGTGAAGGTCAATTATATGGCGGTTGATGAGAAGGTGCAGCAGAGGAAGCGGGAGGCGATAGCGAAGCTTATGGTGGAGTCATTGAGAAATGGGTAGGAAAGCGGTCATTGGAGTACTATTTGCGTCGCTTGAATGTTGAATTCTTGGGAGCGAAGTTACTTAGCTGCTTAAAAGCTAGAAGTTGAAATAACGGGATAAAGTATTGACAGATATGCGCCTGATGCTAGTATGAGAAGGTAATAAGTCTGCTTAAAAGTTGCGCAATATATTAGGTTTTTCAGCATTGGCGATTGGGTGGCTCATCTCGCTTTTCGATTTAATTTTCAGGTTAATTACAATTTTCAGCAGCTTCTATTGAGATTGTTTAAAGAGTAAATGAGTTGTTATGAAAAGGATATCTACTTACATACTGTTTTCATCTCTCTTCCTGTTTTTAGTGGGATTGGCGAGTGCAAAAATCAATTCTAGCGGTGTTGATAATGCCCCCTCTGCGTTGAATGCTACGTCGCTAGAGGCTGAGATGCATTTATTTGATAATGACGAACTCATTGAACTTAATAGATTAGTGCATCAGCGTTACCCTTATGTAGTAGTTACCAGTGTTGATATAGAGTTAGTTGATGACGCATATGTCTTCAATTACAAATACACTAATGATTCAGGGGATGAATTGTTGTCGAATGATTCAGCGTTGCTTGTGCACGACGTTATTTTTGGTCTCAAGCACGGTAAGCTAGACCCGAGCGTTATTACCAAAATTATTAGAGGCTCTCCTGAGGGTAATAACCTAAAAAAAAAGTAAGCAGTTTGCAAGGGCACTAAATGCAGGAAGCAATTTGGTTGTCTTGAACGCAGGGCACGGATATTATTTTAACGAGAATACTAATGCTTGGGAATTAAGCAAAAAAATCTACAATGGCATTCAGGAAGATTTCCTCACGAACGAAATAGTTACTGATCTGCATGATCTCGTAGCGATGGAAGCTGGATCTGCTATCGATTTGCGCACGACACGTGCATTAGTAAATACCTCTGAAGTCGGTGTGAGTGGTTTTCTTACGTATCAAGAAAACGCCCGACAATATATTAAAAAGTTGCTGCCATCGCGAGTCGATATTTGGGATACCGCAGCTACTGGTCAGAACCGAGACAAGGATATTAATAGTCGCGCTCGGTATGCGAATTATTTAAACGCAAGCTTACTTATAAGTATTCATACAAACGGATCGGATTCATTATTTCCTGCATGCAGAGCAGGCAAAGAAGGCACAAAGGTTTATATTTCAGGGGATACTGATGAAAGTGGAGAGAGTCGTAAGCTTGCCGAAGATCTTTATAGTCGTATTTTCGCAAGAATTAGGAAAGACTATGATCAAAATTGGCCAGATGGTGGAGTTTTCGATGATATAGAGCATGCAGAAAATTTTTTGTTTCAAGGAACAGCTGTTATCGTAGAGCTTGCGTACCACGATTGTCCTCGAGACGCTGATGCATTAAAAAATAGCCAATTTATCAAATTGGTAAATGATGAAATAAAAAATAGTGTAATGCTGTACATGCTTGGCTGCGATCCCAGCATATCTAGCTGCTCCACAGTTCCAACACCAACACCGACACCGACACCGACACCAACACCAACACCAACACCAACACCAACACCGACTCCCACTCCAACGATAAAAGTAGCTGACGCAAATATTCAAGATGTGGAGGTGCGACTGAAAAGCCGTAGTGACTACCACAACAACCTAGCGTTGGAAGTGGGCGATGATATCTATATAAAGACAAGCGTAGAAAATAAAGGTGACGATACCTACGAGAACGCTGAAGTCCATTTCTATATCGACAGCGGTTCAAATAGAGATCTAACCTGCGATCGCAATGACCGTATCGACAGTGATGACATTGGTGACTTATCACCAGGCGAGGAACATACGGAAGGCAAGAATTATACTGTCACAAAAGCGGGAACATTCTGGATATATTCCTGCATCACCAGTGATGAAACGGGAGATGTTGATACTTCAAATAATCGCTCCCAAGAAAGTAAGCGTGATGAGTGGGTTGAGATCACCGTCAAACAAAAGAATAATCTTCCAGAAGGGTATGTAGATGTACTGAGTTGTTCCCAGGCCGAAGGTTGGGCGCGGGATGCAGATATGCCCAATGGAGGCACAAAGGTTCACGTGTATACCACTTGGGCCGATGGGTCAAACAAAACGTTTCAGGCGCAGATTACAGCAAACCAATATAGGCCGGATGCGACATTGCAAGGCAACTTTGGATTCTCGTGGCCAATCCCTAATGCTCTTAAGAATGGCCGCGAAAGACGTTATGAGTTTTATGGTATCAATGAGCCATTAGGAGACAACCCTAAGCTATTGTACTCGGGAATCCCAGATAGAACGTTTTGCGCGGAACCTATTGGAGATACATATCCGCTATACCGTTTTTACAGCCCTATTTTTGATTCTCACTTCTATACAATCTCTGAGGCAGAGAAAAATCAAACTGTTGCTGACACTAACTGGGGTGGTGAATCAGTCGCTATGTATGCCTACAATGCTACTGTGCCTACTCTACCTGGTCGTGTAGGCGTTCATCGGTTTGTCAGAAATGTAGAAGGAAAGATTAAGCACTTTTACGTGCGTGAAGACTGGGAAGAGTATTCGTTACTACTTGAAAGTAGTGAGTGGAGCAGCGAGGGCACTGTTTTCCACGTGCCAACTGGTGTCACTGGAGCACCTGTGCACCGCTACTACAGTACCCAAAAAAACTCACACTTTTTCACTCAAAATCGAAGCGAAATAGATAGTACTGGTCTCGCAAGCATCTATACGTATGAAGCCGTGGCGTTTCATGGCGCAGAATTTGGATTCCAGGAGTCTGAAGGATCGCCCATTCCTGCACCTCCACTGCCAGCTCCGACTCCTACGCCAGATCCTGAACCCCCAGCAGTGAACGAACCTATAAAGGAGTATGTCGCTCCGCCTGATGATCCTGCGCCTCCAGAAAATACCGCACCGAGTATCTTTAATGTATACGGCCCTCCAATTGAGGTACTTGCTGGAGGCAACGAAACTATACATATCATCGTAGATGATGATTTTCCAGACTCTCTTGTTTATTCAGCACTTATCGGAGATCCGAATATCGCGACTGTATCTATCAACGCAGATAATTCATACTTTGTTACCGGTCATTCCGCTGGTACCACGACCCTCGAGTTGAGGGTCATGGATGATGCTGGTCAATCGGACAGTATTTCAGGGATGTTAGTCGTAAACGATCCAATTGAAGTCGTAAACCAAGCTCCATTGATTACTAATATTGTCCCCAGTGCAGATATTAATCTGATAGAACGGCAGCAGGTGAGTGTGATACTAACGGCATCGGATGATGGTGAAGTGTTGACGTATTCTGGAACGTCATCTAATGATGATGTGGCCACTGTAAATTCAATAGGCGATGGAGATTTTGCTGTAGTTGCAGCTGGGCCCGGAAATGCATCAGTTACACTGACAGTAACTGATAGTGAGGGCCTTGCAGCATCAGAGAGTATTGACGTTCGGGTGACTGCTGCCAATCTACCCCCAGTTGCTAACGATGACGTTTATTTCGTATCAGATGTGGGCTCGACACAGGAGCTGATGGTCACAAGCAATGACCGAGATCCTGAGGGATCGTCTCTAGATATTGTTCTGCAATCAGAGACAAGTGCGCAGGGTGGGCAATTGATTATAGATGGCATTACTGTACTCTATTCAACACCGTCAAATCTAGCACAAGAAGACAGTTTTGAGTATCGTGTTGTAGACGCTCAAGGGGTGGAATCAAACACGGCATCAGTTGTGCTGGCGCTCTCAGATATTGATGGCGACGGAGTGTCTGATGTTACTGACAACTGCCGCATATATCCTAGTACAAATCAATCAGATCTCGATACAGACGGTCTGGGTGATGCATGTGATATTGACCCAGATGGTGACGGGCAGATAGGTCTAAACGGTCAAGAATTCAATAGTGGTGAGCCACTCTTCAAAGATATGTGTCTTGGGTGCCACCTTGCTCAAGATGTCCCAACACCAGCTATTGGTGACAGGGAGGCGTGGGACGCGCACATTGCTAATGCTGGAGGCATTGAGATTATCATCGGTAGCGTTCTCAATGGAAAAGGCTCAATGCCTGTGTTTGGCGCATCAAACACAGCAAAGGAATTAACAGAAGCCGCGCTATTTATAAGTGGTCGTGAAGCCCCACTGTCTGATGATGGCAATACCGAGAATCCTAGCCAAGATGATCCCCCTCAAGAGGCACCTGACCTCGATTTCGATGGTGTGGCTGATGCTGTAGATAATTGCCCCAACAAGCCAAATAGCGATCAACGTGATACTGATGGAGATGGCAAAGGTGATGCTTGCGAAGAGGGTGTTGACCACGACGGGGATGGCATCCCAGCCGAGGAGGATGCCAATGATAATGACGCTGGAACGTTGCCAGGCGACATAGGGGGTGGGGATTCAAATTCTCTCGTATCGAGTGATGTCAATCTCTCTCTTGGAAATATCGCAGAGACGAGTAGTGAAAACAGTGGTGTGAATACGGGTGTAGAACTTGATGATGATGAGTTCATCAGCGCCGTGCAAGAGTTATATCCTGAAGTGCCTCCGTCATTGGATACTCAAACTGTAAGTGCGTCTGGTATTTTCAATGTCGACGCCAAGCTTACGGATTCGCAGCAGGCAGAGTTCTTGATCCGTCTAGCTGCAGCCATTCCTTTGAATCCACTGTTACGTATCTACGAGCCACAGTCTGGCCTCTGGACAGACTTTACGGTGTCAGGCAATGATGCAGTATATAGCGCACAATCACTTGACGGCAACTGCCCTGCGCTTACGAGTGCAAACTATCGTGCAGGACTAATCAATGGGTGGGATTGTGTCAGACTCTCTATGTCTGATGGCGGGCTCAATGATGCAGACAGTCAGACTAACGGCGTGGTAGCGCTTATTGCAAGAGTGGCGAGTGAACCTATTGCTAATGATGTTTCTACGGCCCCGGATGATTCCACGCAGTCTGGTGGTGGCGGTGGTGGGAGATTGTCTATCTACGCAGTACTTATGATGTTGCTTATTTCATGCATAAGAAAGGCTGTTGTTAGTAGACGCCATTTCTGATTCACCAGAAGCCTAGTTGAGTAATTGAGGCCTAAGAAGGCATTTTGTCCACGGTTTAATATATTTCTTTTTATTATTTAGCTTATTGGAGTATGAAGGACGTTTGCGGTACTACATTCTTTTATCTCAGATAGTTATATGAATAAGTGGGCGAGGAAATAAAGAGTCAAGTATTAGCGCAATTGCGGCAGTTAAGTTCGAATTGGGTGTTCTTTGAGGGGCTGAATTTTATTTATGGAAATGAAGAAAGTTAGGGATTTTGCGCTGCTTCTAATTTTTCTTAGAGTGGCGAATTTGGACAATGCGCTTAATCCTATCTTAAGAAAGCTTCAAAGATATTTGAGGTTGTTGAATTAAAGACTGAAGGTCGGGTGTTCGTTGTTAGAACTTGACTATTGAATCCGCTAATAGTTTAATTGTGCGGCTGTGGATAGTGTATTTCATTGCTTAGTATTAGCTCTTTGTGGTGCGCCAATATGTTCAAGATGGAATGATTACTAACTGTTGGCTTACTGACCATATTGGCATTCATCAGAACTAGGAATATTTGAAGTTTGATGGCAGAGAAGATTCAGGTGGTATTTCAGGGAGGAGGTGCCAAGATAGCGCACTATATTGCAATAGCCGAGGCCCTGCAGGAATACGAGGAAGAGGGTCATATTGAACTAACTCGTTGTGCTGGTACTTCCGCTGGCGCTATCGTTTCTGCATTGTTATCGCGCCGCGTTGACATGCGGAAAGTGCGGGAGTTTCTGTGCGAGCATGGGTCAGCTTATCTGGAAAAAATAGTTGAGGATAACGTTCCCGTGGAGGCTGGAATAGGTAGTAAAGGTTGGCATGTTACAGCTGTTCAGAAAGCAGTTAATGCTTTTATGGAGAGTGATGAGCCATTCTCACGTGCCCATATATCTTCCTTGCTCAAAGTTGCCAACGGACAACCACTTGCCAACGAAAAAAAATTGAATGAATTATTCTTCCAGTTATTTCAACGTGAGAAGATCTCTAGTCTACCTATTATTCCGTGCACGATAGTTTCTACCAATCTTGAAACTAGGCGGTTGCATATAGACATGTTAACTGAAGAGCATGATGACAACTTTTCCGCACAATGCGTTACCAATTCCTGTTCGGTCCCATTTTTTTTGCGATCTTTTAAATCGATGAAGGTGTCGCCATTGATTGATGGTGGAATTGTATCCAACATGCCAGCCAGAGAGTTGGCTAGATCACGAGGTGACGTCGACAGAACACTGGGTGATATTGTCGCCTTTCAATTTGATAGAAAATATGACGCCAATGAAAATATCAATAGTCTTTTTGGATTTTCAAAAAGTGTACTTTACTCTGCTATCGAGAGCGCGGAGCAAATGTCGAATGATTATGTGCACGTAAATTTCCCCATATTCTCAAGCATTGGGACATTTGAATTTGATAAAACAATCGAATTTATAAGCGATGATGCGATCTATTATACTGCTAAGGACTCATTTAGAAATTGGTTGCAATTACATATTGTCAGGGATAATTCAAGGGAGTTTTTGTATGGTTTGCGGTGGGAAGATGCTGATTTCAGTGATCCAAGTATTTTGGAGAAAGCAAAATTAACATTGATTAACTCACGAGATATTGTTGATTTGAGTAATTTAACGGAGCGTTTGCGTAATATTCTTGATCCTTCTCGCAATATTGTATTGAATGAAAGACTGGAGTTGCCTGAGGACGACATTGAAACAGAGTCTGTGGTGAGGCGGGTGCACGATTGGTACAGTGTAATGAGGGAACGTGGACTAGATGTCGGGCAGATGTATCCGGTTGATCAAGTGGCAGATGTGGCAAAGAAAGCGATGGATTATTTACCACTTGGTCAAAAGGATGAAGCTAATGCCGTTCTGATCACTTACGAGAATATCTATAACAATCTGCGTCAGATTCATACTTATGTAGAGGGAAGTATGGATTCGGTAAAAACATGTTTGCAGCAGGGCGTTTACAATGATAAGTGTAGGTTCCTGCTAGCGAACATCGTAGTTAAGTTGCGAGAATCATGGAATAGTTTGCTGTACTTAGATCAATTACTCTTAAGTTTGTTGAGAGTGTTAAATACAAGAAATAGTAATGCGCTTACTACTGAGTAGAATAATCCGATGAGTGTTGAAATTAAATTATCTGATCTTGCTCTGCTGGATTTTGTGTTTGAAGATCAGAGCCTGACCAACTTGTCTGGGCTGGACGCAGACTGCGATTTAGATTTGCGGGATCAGATAATCAATTTTCTCGACAGAGTTAAGGTTGTGGCGTGCGAAACACACAATGTCCATGATGCGCTGAAGCTATCGAGTATCTTTATCAAATGGAAGGATGTATTAATGCGAAGATATTCGTATTTTTACCAAAATTCACTCGAACTCGGAGAATTTGACCAAGCGAAATTTAATGAGGAATTGCCTGAATCAGTGGCAGCATATACTGAGTCAGATGTCGTGGATAAGATATTTATTGGTGAGGGTGGAGAGTTGTGGGGTGATGTGTTGGAGAATCCTGTAACATCCAAGCCAGAATTAATTGGTGGTGATTATGACATTTCAGGGGCGTGTAACAATGCGAATTCCCTTATCACAGCTGGAAGATTGGATGATGCACTTACACAACTAGAATATCTGTGTGATCAAGTCAGTATTCCGGAGCATCTTAGCAAAGCACAGTTATATTTCTATTCGTGGGCTCTTCACTTGAAAGGAAATGTATATCGAGAAAAGCGGAAATATTCAATTGCACAACAAAAATACGATAAAAGCCTCCATGTTAAAAAAGTGGGTCGTATTTCGGAGTTGTTAATTGTTCCGTCAAGAATAAATCGCGCGTTGGCATTTTCTTACTACAGCCCTTCTGATGCCTTTGCTGAAATGAAAGCAATTTGCGACGAATACCCAATGAGTTTGAAGAAAACAGGTTCTTCAAGTGAGAGAAAGTTTTGTGATCACGTATACGCAGACGCCTTCCGCCATTATGGGTATTGGTGCAACATGATTGGAAAAAGTATGGAGGGTAATTCTTACTTGGACAAAGCTCTTGACATGGCAAGCAATAACGAAAATGAGTTTCAGCACTTGCTGGTGCTCTTTCAGAAGACACTGACTGGAGTGAGAGTTTCATCTGTTGAGTTGTTAAATTCCTACAGCTCTTTACCTGACCATGTTAAAAGCCATCCGCTGCTAACCTCACTTGGGTCAGTAGTTGTACAGTACAGGGTAAGGCATCAAAATAGAGACCTATATGAAGAGATAAGAGAGCCGATTTTTCTCGATCTTAGTCGATTTACCGATAGTAAAAAGTACCACTTAAATTTAAGTGGTACTGAAAACGATGCTCTTTGCGTATAGGTACATTAACCTGTACCTAAGAAGTTCTTTCCATTTGAAAAATATTTCTCCAAGTACATTTGCCTTGGACAAATCAGATATTGGCTCTGCGGTCATGTCGTTCAGTAAATCCAATATCTCAGATTTGTAAATTTCAGGATCTTCCTGATTTTTAAATATCCTTCGCTCTAGATTTTCGCTTCTAGCTATTATATCTGAGTAGTTGTGGGACATAATTGTCACCCGTTGCTGAACGTCATCCTACTGCGGGATAATGGGATGTTTATTTGCGGAATATGATATCGAATATCAATAAAGCTTCTTAACGTATTGATATATATACATATTAGCTAACTGTTGCGATTTGTCAAACATTGGGGCGTACGGTTGAGCCTATGATATCAATCGGCAGCTATTCTGTTTTTTAAAGAGGCTAGTGTATGCAACGTTATGTATTTCATTGCCTTGTCTCGTTTTCTTGGATGCGTTGGTCTAAGGCGTGAGTTAACGAATACGTTCTACCTCAATGAGATTGAAAAGATCAGTTTATAGAGGTTTCGTGATGCTACTTATCTGCAAAGTCGGTATTTAGTGAGCTTTCGGCAGCCCAGTAAAATTATGGGCTGAACTGTGATACGTCAAAGCGATTATTTCTGGCTAGGATAATTCCATGGCATCCAGTTCTGCGG
>Ga0209187_1001211_pt1 | contig 32277 bp, 29 predicted proteins | sample BantaG_FD_187430 | JGI IMG/M metagenome (GOLD analysis project Ga0209187, IMG submission 187430) | Marine algal microbial communities from Bantry Bay, Ireland - BantryBay_4 metaG (SPAdes) (version 2) | ecosystem: Host-associated > Algae > Red algae > Unclassified | place: Bantry Bay, Ireland...
AGTATTATTTACCAGAACTGTGATTTATTTCCTATTTTTGATCAATTAGAAAGGTGTAGGTTTTGCAATCAAAGCACTATTCAAAAGGCTAGAAATCAATATCTTATAAGGTTAAGATACTCGCCAATTTAATGTTGGAGGATCATATTATCTAAGATGAAATCTATCTAATAGCGAAATCTTTAAGAGCTTCCATATTATTAGTAATTCTATTAGTTTCTAATGCAAAAATCAAGGTTTTAACAGAACAACATAAGCATTTACAACATCCACAATAGAAGCATAAGCTTGGCTTAGGTATTTATCTGAATCAATAAGGTTTATCCATTCTATTTTTTCAATATCTTCTTCTGTTTGAGGAATGAGAACTGCATCGGCATCTGTAAACATTTCAAACCAATAGTTCACTTTGAGAACGTGCTTATCTTTCTTGTCTCTATAGGTGTGATAAGTGATATTTTGTTGATCTTCGTTGATTAGTATAGGGTTTCCAAGTTTGACGCGTTTCAAGCCCGTTTCTTCCATAACTTCTCGTAATGATGTTTCCTCAATAGATTCTCCTTTTTCTTGATGACCTTTAGGTAAATCCCAAAAACCTCTTCTAAACATCATCAATATTTCCTGAGAAGGTTGAAGCACCAATCCACCACCAGCAATGTGAATATTGAAACAAGAAAAAGCCACTTTTTTTAATTTTTCTAAATCATCATTTAGGATACAAACAATACTTTTTTTATGTTCGCATTTCTTGATGATCCGCTCTAGCATTTCTTTGTCTCGAAAAGGCAAAACTTCATAAGCATCAAAGTGTTGTCCAATGTTGTCTAGTTCATTTTTGGTTGCTAAAATTAAGATAGATTGCTGGATGTATATTTTAATCATGTGTTGGGTTTTAGAGTTCAAAGATGCAGCAAACAAATCAATTATTAACTGGTTCTAAAAAGTTTTAACTTTGATTAATAATTAGTACTACGTCAAGATTAAATTGTCTAGTGCTTTTGGCGAAATTTGAGCCTGTACTAGACAACTGTATATCGCGATTTTACTCAGAGATTTATTTAATTTGTATTAAAACAACTATGGTCTTAAACGAAAAAGGAGTTTTTTATTATGGTGCAATTAAGAGTTGGCTTGCGTTTGGTGGGAGGTTTTATTATCGCAAAGTCAAATTAACTGGCAGCAAAGAAAATGTTTCCAAAGATAAAGCGATCATATTTGTAGCAAACCACCAATGCACTTTGTTGGACCCACTTGTAATGGTTGTGTATAGTCATAGAGAGCCAGCATTTTTGGCTAGGGCTGATATTTTTGAAAATAAGCATGCAAGAAAATTTTTAACAGCATTTAGGATGCTTCCCATTTTCCGAAAAAAAGAAGCAGCAGACTTTGTTGAGCGTAATAAAGGGATTTTTGACAATTGTGCTTATTTGTTGGAGCATGGCAAATCTATTGTGATATTTCCAGAGGGCAGTCATTTGGGAATGCGAAAACTTCGACCTTTAAAAAAAGGATTTGCCCGAATTGCATTTCAAACCGCCAAAAAACAAAATTTTGAAGAGGATATTTTTATCGTACCAGTAGGTCTTAACTTTGAGAATTATGTTAAGTTCCGAAAAGAGTTATTGATTAATTATGGTGAGCCAATCAATATAAAGGATTATAAAAACATTTATTTAGAGAAAAAGCCAGAAGCTGCGCTTCTCAAAATCAAAAATGATGTAACAGACAGACTAAAAGAATTGATGATTGACATAGAAAGTGTCGATCATTATGATGTTGTTGATGCATTGAGAAAAATTTCTTTAAAATCGGTGGGAGAAAAATTGGGAGCCAACTTGATTGATCAAACGGAGTCATTTAACGTTGAAAAGAAAATTATTGCTTCTTTGAAAACCCTTGAAGTCAATAACAAGCCAGAAATGGAGGCATTGGATATGAAAGTATCAGATTATACTTCCCAATTGAAGCAGCTTGATTTTAAGGACAAATTATTTGATGAGAATGTTAATACAGCAAGCATTTCATCAAAATTTTTGTTATTGATTCTATCAAGTCCTATATATTTATTGGGATTAATCAGCCATTATTTTATTTATAAAATGCCAACCCTGCTATCAAAGAGTAAGTTTAAAGATCCGATGTTTCACAGTTCTGTAAATATGGTAGGTGCGCAGATATTGGGAACGGTTTTGTATCCACTTCAATGCTTATTGGTTTGGCTTATAACAGGTAGTTTTTGGTGGATGTTGATTTATCTAATAAGTTTGCCGATAACAGGTTTAATTTCTGCCGAATGGTACAGATTATTTATTAAAACCAAGGCGCAAAAACGTTTTTTGAAATTTAAGTCAAATAACAAAAAACAGTTTTTAGACTTAGAAAAAACACGAGAATCAGTGAAAGGCACGGTTTTGGGATTGATTAATTAATAAATAAGGCTCATGAAAGGATTTAGTGGAAACGTTGTTGGTCTTTGGCTGTTGGCTATTGGTGGCTGTTAGCTGTTGGCTTTTGGCTATTGGTCAAAAGCCAAGTGCCAAAAGCCAAAAGCCAATAGCTAAAAGCTAAAAGCATTTCCACTAAATTCCTCCATGAGCCATAAATAATTTATCTTTATACTATGACAGAAAATCAAATGATAGCAGTAGGATCAGATCATGCAGGTTTTGATTACAAAGAAAAAATCAAAGAAATGCTTATAGCAGAAGGTTATTCTGTAAATGATTTTGGTACTTTTTCCAAAGATTCTGTAGATTACCCTGATTTTGTGCATCCATTGGCAGAATCGGTGGAGAAAAAGGAAACAGACTTTGGTATATTGGTTTGTGGAAGCGGTCAGGGAGTTTGTATAACTGCAAACAAGCACCAAGATATAAGAGCTGCTTTGTGTTGGACAAAAGATCTGGCAGAAATGACCAGAAAACATAACAATGCCAATGTACTTTGTTTGGCAGAACGATATATGGAATTAACTGATGTATTAGAAATAGTAAAAACTTTTCTTGCAACAGAATTTGAAGGAGGCAGGCATGAAAGAAGAGTCTCTAAAATAAAATTAGCATAACCAAACCCAAACCCTTAGAAATTCCTTAGTACACTGTAAAATAAATAACTATACTTTTTGAACATGTCTTTTTGTACTATATTGCATCTCGTACTCAACTTGGTAGCCCTGCTATCAGTTTCCGTGCGTTCTTTGTATAGTTCAAAAATACAAAGCTCAAAAAGCACATTTACTTAATTTACAGTGTACTTAGTAATTTCACCTATTGTTGAATTAATCCCTCTAAAATGATGAAAATAATATTACCGATAGTTTTATTAATAAGTACTTTCAGTTATTTATCAGCTCAAGAACTTGATACGATTGCTCAAAAATATGGGCAGACAATTCAGCAAGAAGATTTAAGAAAGCATTTAACAATTATTGCATCTGACGATTTTCAGGGCAGAGATACAGGCAGTGAGGGTCAAATGAAAGCTGCTAATTATCTTGTTGACCATTATAGCGGAATTGGTTTGGAGAAATCAGGAGCAAAAGAGAAATCTTATTTCCAGCAAGTACCACTTGAAGAAAGTAGCTGGGACAATCCAACGATAAAGGTAAATGGCGAAGAGTATAAGTTTTTAGAAGATTTCTACAGTTTTCCTAATTCGTCTCAAGTAATGAAGGAGGTCGCCAATGAAATCGTGTTTATGGGTTATGGAATTGCAGATAAAAACTACGATGACTATAAAAATACGGATGTTAAAGACAAGGTGTTGATTATAAAAACTGGTGAGCCTCAGAAAAAAAATGGCATGTTCCACATTTCAGGTACAGAAGATGCATCAGATTGGACGACCAACTGGAGAAAGAAGTTAGAGCATGCAAAAACCAAAGGTGCAAAAGTTTTATTCATCATTGATGATGATTTTGCGAAGAACTCAGTGAGACAAAAGCCTTATTTTAACAGTAAAGGAATGAAGCTAAGAGATGGAGGATCAAAAGTTTTTGCCAATACGATTTACATTTCACCAGAAATGGCGAGCAAATTAATGAAAAGCTCTAAAATAGAAAAGTGGTATAAGAAAATCAACAAAAAAGGAAAATCTAAAGCCCGTAGAGTCGCACAGAAGGTGGATTTTGAGTTAAAGAAAAAAGAAAATATTTTTGAAAGTCCCAATGTATTAGGCTATTTAGAAGGCACTGATTTAAAAGATGAGTTGTTGGTCATTACTTCTCACTATGATCATGTTGGTACAAAAGGCGATAAAATATTCAATGGAGCAGATGATGATGGTTCGGGAACTGTTGCTGTAATGGAAATTGCGGAAGCATTTGCAAAAGCCAAAGCAGAAGGAAACGGACCAAGAAGAAGTATTTTATTTATGAATGTAACAGGGGAAGAAAAAGGCTTATTGGGTTCAGAGTTTTATACAAATAATCCAGTTTATCCCTTAAAAAATACCATTGCAAATTTAAACATTGACATGGTTGGGCGATTGGATAAGTTGCATGATGAATCTTCTAAAAACTATGTGTATGTAATTGGGTCAGATCGTTTGAGTACAGAGTTGCACGATATTAATGAAAAAGCAAACAAAACTTACGTCAATATGAATCTTGATTATAAATACAACGATAAAGATGATCCCCAACGATTTTATTATAGATCAGACCATTACAATTTTGCAAAAAACGATATTCCAATAATATTTTATTTTAATGGAACCCACGATGATTATCATCAAGAGACAGATACAGTGGAGAAAATTGCCTTTGATATGCTTGAAAAGCGAGCGCGTTTGGTCTTTTATACTGCTTGGCAGTTGGTAAATCAAGATAAAAGAATTGAAGTAAATGTTTTTGATGAGGAGTAAAAATATTTGGCTCATAAAAGGATTTGGTGGAAACGTTGTTGGTCTTTGGCTGTTGGCTGTTGGCTGTTGGTGGCTGTTAGCTGTTGGCTTTTGGCTATTGGTCAAAAGCCAAGTGCCAAAAGCTAAAAGCCAATAGCTAAAAGCCAATAGCCAATAGCTTTTCCACTAAATTCCTCCGTGAGCCAAATATTTATTTCATTTTATATTAGGAATTACTTCAATAAATACGTACAATTTGTTATAAATACAGCTTTTGTCATAACTAATTGACTTTGGCAGTGATAATGTTATTTTCAAGCTTTATCTTTGATTAACAGAAGGCTCGTAATGTGCTTTTTGTTAGAGTATGTTGGGAATTGGCAAGTTCCTGAAAAGACTAACAACGAAAAACAACAAATGGTGACGCAATTACTTGAAAACGAAATTCGTTTGATTCATCCAGAGGACTATAGCCTCTTGAAAAATCATTTACGGAACTTTAATAATGATATAGATGGTGCTTTAGGGCATTTTATAGACTTACAATTGGCTAGAAAGAAAGCTAAAAACATACGATACCGTTCCATTGAAAATATGGGCTATCATTTAGAAACCTTTGAAAAGAACGCAAGAAAAAACCGAACTTCAGTTTATTGGGCAAAAGATGGGCAAGGTGCCGTCGAAAAAGTATTAAACTTATTGTCAAAAACCAACTCTAAGAGTATTTATAAGAGCAATGCCCCTGAATTAAACGAATTACAATTAGCAGAAATTCTTACTAAAAAGAATAAAGATTTTAATTATATAAATGTATCTGAATACATTAGTAAGTTGTTAAATGAAAACGCTGCTCATCCAGTTCACAAACTTATTGGTGTTCCTGAAGAAAAAGTAAGGAGAATCATTAAAGAACATTTGCAAGTCAACGGTGATTTTACGGATCATCAGTTGATAGAAAAAGTAAATGACAAGTTAAGAGCTTTTCCAGAATTTCCTTCAGTTGGAATTAGTGGTGCAGATTTTTTAGTTGCTGAAAATGGAGCAATGGTTTGTGCCGACAATGAAGGTTGTTCCAATTGGATCAGCAGTTGTGTTTCTATTCACATTGTTGTCGCAGGTATTGATCGCATTATTCCAACAATGAAGGATCTGGATGCCATAATGCCTCTACACACCGCCTTTCATCACGGTAGCAAAAACAGCAGAATAACCAACATTATCAATGGACCTGGAAAACCTAAAGAAGCGTACGGACCAACACAGATTCATTTGATTCTATTGGATAATGGTCGAAGTGATATTTTGAAACATACAGAGTGGAGGGAAATGTTGTATGATTTGGACGCTATGAGCTTTTTGAATAGCTGTGTAAATTACCAATCAATCAATAAAAACAACTATCATCCGCATTTACTTGGACCAATCGGAACGGTCATGAGTCCTTTGCTGTACAATGAAGAGACCTATGGACATTTATCATTTTTGCACCACGAGTTTGACAATAGAGTGAGCAATCCTTATTTGTTGAATATGCAAAAAATGCTTTTGAGCACCAGATCATATTTAATGCAGGAACAAAAACTGGTTGAAGAACCCATTGTTCCAGAAGTAGTTGAAGCCATAAAGAGTCGGGATAAGATGAATAATTTAAAGACTGATTCTAGATTTCAAAGAGCGTTAAAGAAGTTTACAGGTTGGTTTACAGATTTTCCATTTTCTAAAAAAACCTTTAATGAATGGTGGAAGGAAAAGAGAGGCTAGGGTGTTAAAAGCATTTTACGATAAAAAATTGGTGGAAGCAGGTTGCGATGAAGCTGGGCGAGGTTGTTTGGCTGGTCCTGTTTTTGCAGCGGCTGTTATTTTACCAAAAAAGTTTTATCATCCTTTGCTCAATGATTCCAAACAAATAAGTGAGAAGAGTAGGGAAGTGCTAAGACCAATTATAGAAGCGGAGGCAATTGCCTTTGCCGTCACTAAATTGTCTCCTAAGAAAATTGATCAGATAAATATTTTGAACGCCTCCATTTTAGGAATGCATTTATCAGTAGAAAAATTAGAAACAAAACCAGAGTTGATATTGGTGGATGGAAATCGTTTTAAACCATATCCATTCATACAGCATAAATGCATTGTGAAAGGCGATTCAAAATTTGCCTCTATTGCAGCGGCCTCTGTTTTGGCAAAAACGTATAGAGACGAATACATGCAGAAGCTCCACCAAAAGTTTAATTATTACGGATGGGATACAAATAAAGGCTATCCCACCAAAAAGCACCGAGCAGCGATCAAGGAGTTTGGCGCGTGTAAACATCATCGAATGACGTTTAGGTTGTTGGCTGTCGATGAAAAATGATTGTGGTTGTTGATTTTTCTCAAATCTCCTTTATCTTTCTTAGATTGGTTGTAAATCGAAATTCAAGTTTAACGCTATTGCTATTTGAACGAAATTAGAAATTCTAACATCTTCACCATTTTCAACTCTTGAAATATATGGTCTTTTTTTGCCTACTTTCTTAGCTAATTCCTCTTGGCTCAACTTCAATTCTAATCTTCTACTTTTAAGAATTTCACTCAAATAATAAGAATATGCTTCTTGTTGAAATTTCTTTCGCTTTTCAGTTCCTTCTTTTCCGAATTCCTTATCTAATAATTGCTTTGCAGTTTTTAACTTCTTTATTTTCATAGATCATATTTTGGTAAAAGTTTGTCAGCGATTTTTATTGCCTTTTGATAATCCTTATTTGTTCTTTTCAAGAATCCATTGAGCAGTATTATTTGGTTCGCTTCATTAAAATTTTCTTTGTCAATTGTAAAGATTATTACTCTAATCTGATTTTCAGCTTTAATTTTCAATTCGTAATACCTTGTATTAGTTAGTTTTTCAACTATTGAAGTATGCACAATTTTCTGTTTTTCTATTACCTCTAAGAGATATTTGAATTTCTTTTGAACCCGTTGGCTACTCTCTTTTAAAATATAAGTTTCACATTCTTCAGATAGATAAATCTCTCTCATTTTACAAATGTAACACAAGAATTACTATTGTAACGTATTAGTTTCTATAATTGTTTTGTTACTTTAGAATTCTAAAATGAAAAATGGGTTATTAAGGACCAACTTTAATGGCTGGTTGGGCAATTTGCAGGCACTCTGTTTGCAAAGTAAAAACTTTAACTCCCAATGCATCTGCTGATGTATTCACAGGGATATAATGACGACCTGCTTGTAGATAAGTATCTTCTATAATCTCATTTTAATAGTGCAAGGGAAGCGCGGAGGATGAATTTAACGGCAGCGCATCCAAATTTGCGAAATTACGCCCGATGCGAGTGGAAATGTATTGCAACGGACAGCGGGGAGATACCTAGACCGAAGATGATCCTTGCCGTCCTAAAAAATAATTTTAAACATCCGAAATTTTGAATCTACAAAACCACCGAAATCACATTCAATGAAAGGAATGTTGATAATAGATCAGGTTTCTCAATTTTAAGCTCTATTTTATTTTGGGTATACCTTTTTCATACATCTTCTTCACTTTCCTTATATTGAAACAACTCCTGCATTTTCTGCTCTAATAGTATTTTAGGAATCAGCTTCGTTTTATACTCTGACACCAACGTTGGGCTAAGACTTCGACTCAGAGCATACTCTACTACTTGCTTATCTTTACTCGAACAAAGGATAATGCCAACACTTGGATTCTCATGTGCTAATTTCACATCTCGATCTAAGGCTTCTAAGTAAAAATTTACTTGTCCTAAATCTTTGGGATGAAACTTACCCAACTTCAATTCAAAACAGACCATGCATTGCAATTCTCGATGATAAAAAAGCAAGTCTATGTAATAGTCTTCCATCCCTACCTGTAAACGATATTCACTACCCATAAATGCAAATCCTTTTCCTAACTCTAAAATAAATTGTTTTAAGTTCTCAATTAAGGCTTTTTTAAGGTCGTTTTCAGTATACTTTTCTGGCAAATCCAAGAACTCAAAAAGGTAGGTATCTTTGAAAACACTTGACACATTATAACTTTCTTTAAATTGTGTCACCACTGGTGACACAATTTCATTTGATAACATTGTCCGTTCAAAAAAACCGCTTGCAATTTGTCTGTCGAGTTCTCTTTTTGAATAGCGTTCTTTAGCAGATAGGCGTAGATAAAACTCTTTTCCCTCAATCGTTTTAGCTGAACTCATTATGATAAGATTGTGTGTCCATGATACTTTTCGTGTCATTTCAATCAAATCTGTCTGGTCTTTGTAAGTCTCATAAAACTGTTTCATTCGATACAGTCCCCTACGATTAAAGCCTTTTAATTGTGGTTGTTCCTCTTTGATGTGTTTTGCTAATTTATCAATTACCTTACTACCCCATTCTTTGGTTTCTAATTTATTGTACAAATGCTCTCCTACTTGCCAGTAAAGATTTATCAGTTCTTCATTTACTTTTTCAAAAGCTCTGTTTCGAGCTTTATAAATTATTCCTAGTATGTGTTTAAATTCATTCATTATAAAAACTATTTAATAGGACAAGAGAGGCATTGAAATAATAGTTTATGATAACTTTACTTATCATACGTAAAAATAACAAGGATAATTGAGCTAAAAACAAAAGGGAATTACTATTGTAGTAATTCCCTTTTTTAGATTTTTGCTTTTCAATATGCACCTATAGAGCAGTAGTATTTTTTGAAATTAGTTCTTGAAAGTAATGTTGATATTGTGTTTCAACATTAATTTGAACATCAACATTATTTCTTACTACTTCCACATCTTTTAAAGTGACAATATCTTTTAAGGTATTAGAATTTCGATGCCAAAATATTACTCTGTAATCACCTGTTACTGTCTTTTTATTGCCGTTATCTTCAATATCAAATTTAAAAACATTTGTTTTTCCCGTTTGCTTCCCACTATCAAAATCCTTAGCTATTTCATTAAATAAATCACCTAAAGGAGTGAGAAAGTAAATTTTGCCATTAAAGGTTGCATATATTGATAGTGCTGCTTCTTTTTGTTCTTCTACTGTCATTACTTTTTTATTTTAGGCGCAAAAGTAAGAATAAAAAGCAATCTAATAACTGAAATTATGCCAACAAGTTTCTAAACATAATGATAGTCAGGCTTTTGTAATAGATTATAGAAACGAATAAAATAATTGATAATCAAAGTATTAGATAATATTAGTGCGTAATATGAATCAGTTTAGTATATCAGGCTTTTGAGAATAGTCGGCGCACAGTCATTGGTTTAAACTCCTTACCTCTGGAGCTTCTAAAACCTTCACTATTTAGACAGTCCGCAATGGCTGCAAAAGTCAATTTCTGATCCCTTAAAGACTTAATATATCCCTTTGCCCTCTTATTGTTAGTATTACCTTCTGCCTTTGCTTTTCGGGCTTCTGTTGCCTTCTGTATGGCTTCTGGCGTAAGGTTGTTTTTGCCTTTCCAGACTTTCCCCCGTTCCTTCCTTGCTTGTAGTGCTGCTTTGGTCCGTTCGCTTATCAATTTCGCTTCCCTTTCTGCCAGTCGTACTTATGATGTTAAATAAATAATGCTAAATGTAGACAAGATTATTAAAACCAATGTTCTAATAAACAAATTGCCCTTATTTCTAAACAGTATTTATAATGTATGTTTTATGCTGCCTAATTTTTACAATATTATCTTTCTTAAGAAGAAATATTTGAATTTTTCGTTACCTATTTCGTTTCACAGGTCTTATATAACGAAATACATTTGAAATACCTATAAATAAATGGAGAATGAATATATTAACTAAAAATCTGGGCATTAAAGCCACAGGATGTAATGATCCAACATTTTTACCTAAAAATGAACTTGTGCTATTAAGCTTGTTAGATAAAAACAAGGAATTATATGGTTCACAAATTCATATTAAAGTGATTGAGGTTGGTAATCCAATGACTCTTGCTACAATTTATGCAACGTTAAAGAGAATGGAACAGGAAAAATTGGTGGTTTCTCGCTTCACAAATCAATCTAATGTAAAAAGAGGTTTAAATAGAAGAAGGTTCTACGAAATCACTGGTAAAGGTCATAAAATTTTCGACATTCAACAAGCTAAATGGATGAATCTTTGGAATACGTTGCCCACTTAATTTTTAAACTTGTAAACTACTCAAAAAATAGCAATTATGAAATGAAAGAAAACTAGCAATAAATAAAATAAAAAAATATAAATATGAAGAAATCTCAAAGGACTGGAAGATTTACCCTTCCGTATAAATTACATCATTATTACAAAAAATATATTAATGAATTTACTATTACAGAACCCCCACCTCCTCTTTGCAGGAGTGATGGCTTTAGTTAGCCCTAAAGCAATTCTAACATATATAATAACAGTTGTTATAGGACGTGTTATTCTTTATATATTGCTTTTTTACTTGTCAAAAACAATAGCTATAGAATTAAAAAATATTTTAAAGCAAAAAAAAACAGGTCAAAAAATTAGATTTTCATTTGCTTTAAATACTTTTTTGAGGGCATTTCCTTCAGATGAAAGAGAAAGTTTTATTATTGATTTTTTTGACATTGTTAATGTTGAAAAAACTGATAATACAACAATTGCAGATAAATTTTTAAAGGAATGTCTATCAGCTATTGGAAATAGAGTACGAAGTCTTTATTACAAGGGTAAAGGTTATTTCTCTAATAAATCGCTAAGAAAGAGAGATACAGATCAGAAAAACTAATTATTCAGTAACTAAAAAAAATATAGAGTAAGTAATAAAGACATCACCACCTCTTAAAAAGAGGGGTGATTTTCTTTATATTTCTAAGGGTTTATCTAGTCGGTATTCTATTGATATTTAAGATGTGAAAAACTCCACTACCTAGTAAGGCAGCACTTTTTTAAATTGTTGGCTAATCGGTTGTAAAACCTCCACTATTTGAATTTTGAACAGGACCCCGTGTAGCTGCTGTAATATTTTTTAGTTAATTGTATATGTATTTTGAGCAAAAACAGACTGAGATGTCCGATAAGTATAAATATTGGACATTGTAGACAAATAAGAACTATTATAGCTTTTTAATATGCTCTTAACAAGTACCATGATATCAATAGTAATCTATTGAATCAGAGGTCTGATAATTGAAATACATTAAATACAATTTCTTCAAAATAAAAAATATTCGTAGATTTCCTATCCGTCAATAATGAAAGAAAAATAGAATATACGTTTTGGCTTTTTCTACAGTATTTCTCATGATATTTAGACATATAATCAAAAAACAATATAAGCTGCTCAACAGATACATCTAAATTAGCATACCTTCCAAGATACTTTTCTCTCCATTCTTCAATATTAAAAGCATTCTCCCTTGCTGAAGATTTAGATATTTCATCAGTAGAATGCAACATCAGTTTGTTAAAAAGATCAAGGTTAATCTCACCTTCATAAAGTTTCTTTATCTCCAAAATTTGTTCTTTCATAATTTATTTTTATTCGTTAAGTTCCAATTCATCAATAGGTAAATTACTCGCAACTAGTGAATAGTTGCAACTCCACAACGACGGAATGCTAATCATAACAAAATTAAAATTGAATTGGTTCAAACTCCATCGCAACAGGAATTACTGGACCATTATTCGACTAGTGGAGGTTTTAATATTTACTTAAATGTTTATTGACTGTATTGTTTTAAAATCCACTTTTGCATTTACTTCATATTCGTTAATCAAAATCTACAAAACCAATGAAATCACATTCATCGAGAGGATAAAAACAGTCATTCCAATTAGGAAATATTTGTTGTGATAGAGGTTGGGTTTATCAGCACTGCAACATGCCGTTTCTGTACTTCTACTGTGTTTGAAATAGGAGTACCAAAGATAGCCCAAAGAGGATAAAGCAATAATGTAAAACAGCGGGCGCAATTGATGAAACCACTCAAAACCCGACACCAATCCTGTTGATCCTAACAGTGAAAGGAAAGCTGGCAAGGCGCAGCAAGGACAAAATAAAGTAGCTACGATGGCTGTAATATAGGCTCTTTTTTCTTTCATAGAATTATCATATAATAAAAATATATATTAGGTGGCGTTCCCTACTAATTACGATAATTATACGTAATAATTGTATTAAGTGTAGTATAATTTATTGAACAGTTATTAATTCTGCAACCCTTATGTACTCAAAGTTGCAAAAGTAGCCTAATCCATTTATTTTTGTTGCAATACTAAATATCTCAATTACCCAGAAATTACCCTTATATGAAAAAGTTAATCCTTACTTATTTGATATTGTTTATTGGTTTTGGTTTAAATACCTTTGGACAATTTGACGCGACGGAGTATAAAGATTTTTTAAAGAGTATTGAAAACATCGACGGAGGGGAGTTGCAAGAGATGCACCCACTTAAAGATGAATATATAAAAAGCTTTGAAAGTCAGCTGAATATAGAAGATTATAACTATTTGGATAGTATGATCTTGAAATTGGACATCACAGATTCAGAGTTGAATTTGCTTGAGAAAAACCAATTTTTCGTTACAGAGCGATTGTCTCATTTAAGTTATGGCGATGCTTTATGGAAGATTTACCAATCTGACCTTCCCGTAATGATTACCACAGATTTTGTTTTACACGCACTTCACAAATCTTATGATACCATATTGAAAGATTTGGAAACCTATAGAATGCGTCCAAATTTGAAAACGTTTTTACAATCCTTGTATGATAACTATCCTGATTTTAAAGATAAATATTCGAATAATGGAGAAATAGAACAAAGTATTAAAGATGTAGACCTTTATGTGACTGTTGCTTTGTCATTAATAAATGATGTAAAGCAAACTTCTCAATTCGGTCATCAAGCAGAAGTAGATAAGATTTTGAATTTAATAAAAGACGAAAAATTTGTTAGCACTTCAATATTCTCAAGCACTCCTTTGCCTTTTGATGCTAGTCAATTTAAACCAAGAGGTCATTATGTAGATGAATATTATCCAGAATTAGAATCTTATTTTAGAACGATGATGTGGTTGGGAAGAGCGCCTTTTTATTTAACTCCTCCGCCTGAAAAAGAATTATCACAGTTAGAAATAAAAAGAATCAATACAAGTGCATTTTTGTTAAATGAATTTGTTGCGACCTCCGACAAGAAACATTTATTTGATAAAAATGATGAGATCATAAACAAGTTGGTTGGTGAAAGTGATAACATTACACCAAATGAGTATGGAAACCTTATAAATAAATTAGGTCTAAATTCAGTCAATGATTTGTTGGATAATTTTGATGTTTATTACGATGCATTACAAAATGATCCTGAGTTTAAATCCCGTATAGCATCCTTTCCATACTTAACCGATCCTTTAGCAGAAGAACCAGCTAAGTTGCCAGTTACTTACAAGTTATCTGGTCAGCGATTTATCATTGATTCTTACATTTTTACGAACTTGGTTTATGATCGAGTTAAATTTAGAATGATGCCTGATCCGCTTGATGTATTGATTTGCATTGGCAACAATGATGCTATAGATTTGATGCAGGATGAAATCGAAGAATATGATTATGCGAAAAATCTGGCAAGTATGAGGTATTTGGTTGAGCGAAAAGAAAAGGAATATTGGACGGAAGGGTTTTATGGTTCTTGGTTAAATTCGATTAGGTCTTTAGGGAAAGAGCAGAATTGGAATAAGGAAAATTTGCCTACATTTATGAAAACAACAGCTTGGCAACATGAAAAAATAAATACACAATTGGCAGCTTGGACACAGTTGAGACATGACAACCTTTTGTACACGGCGCAATCTTACACAGGTTCAGTATCGTGTTGTTTTCCACATTCTTATGTAGAGCCATATCCAGATTTTTATGATGGTGTTGCAAAATTTGCAAAGCAAGCACGTATGTTTTTTGAAGAATCAGATTTGAACATGAGCGGTGTTGAAGCCTATTATAGTACATTTGAAGATGTAATGGGTAAGCTAAAAATACTTGCAGAGAAAGAATTAAACAAAGAGGTATTTAGCGAAGAAGATAAACTATTTTTGAGTTCAATGATGCATACGGAAGCTGGATGTGGTGGTCCTTTCTTAACAGGTTGGGTTACGCAATTGTATTATTATGGAGGTGAAGACTTATTAGACCCTGATTACATCACTGCTGATGTTCATACACAACCTACAGACTTAGGAGGAAATCCTGTTGGAAAAATATTGCACGTTGCAAACGGTGGAATTGACTTGGGAGTTTTTCTTGCACCAGCTCCTTCTAATGATTATAAAATGACTGCATTTGTAGGACCAGTTTCCTCTTACTATCAGTATATACAAAATGATTTTGAAAGGTCAACAGATGAAGATTGGGCGACAAAAGTAATAGAGGATGATGTTCCAGAACGCCCAGATTGGGTAAATATTTATCTTGCAGGAAGTGATGGAGAGCAAAGAGTGGCAGGGCGAGAATTGCCAGGAGTAGCGGAAGCAGATTATACAGGATTAGAAGATGAAGTGACAGGAATTGTTTGGCAAGCATTTCCAAATCCAACGAAAGATATTTTAAAAATCGTTTTGCCTGCAATGGAAGATTCGGAGGCTTACGTTATTGTAACGGATCATTTAGGGAAAGAAATAAAAACCTATGGTATTCCATTAAATCCAAATCAGATCAATATTCACACATTTGATTTAAATGCATTAAACACAGGAATGTATAATTTCACCATTCTAGTGGATGGAAAACAAGCGACGAAGCAAGTGATGTTAGTGGATTAAAAGTTAATGTTTGACCATTACTCATTATCCAACTTTTTTATAGTCAAATTTTGGTTTAATGTGGCTGTTGAAATATTTTGTATGTGATTTTGCATCTATTAATTCGAGGTAAACTTTTGCTGGAACTTCGTAGTATTCATAAATGGTTTTATTGCGAAATGCCAATTCTAATATTAGATCATCAGGATTGTAAACAAGGCTTTCAATAAAAGAAGATTTTAAAAATATGCGTTCCATTGTGTGGTTTTTTTATTAAATGTTGTTGAATTGAAATTTCTATTTTGAAGTAAATTAGGGTTGTGGTCACGTTTTGTTAATTACGAATGTGCCAATTACGAATTACGAATGTACCAATTACGAATGTACCAATTATCAATTACAAACAGTAGAGACAAGGCATGCCTTGTCTAACATTAAAACAACGTAAAAGCATTTTGCACAGGAACAATCTCAGAATCCGTTACATAAACTAGATATAATTGGATGTTCTGATATTGTTTCATGTTATTCAAAATGCTGCCGTATCGTTGAATTTGTTGAACGTGTTTTTCTGTTTGGACTTGTTTTTTATAATCGACAACGATTGCCGTTTCATTGGTCTCATCCGTTAGAACAAGGTCAGGTTTGTACATTTCACCATTGCAAATAATGGTGTTTTCAGCAATGCTTTTCCAGCTGCCTTCAAACCAATCTTTAAAAATATCATTTTTGTAGAGTTCATTGATTTGAGATTTGATTGGTTCACGATCTTCTTTGTCCAGTTGTTTTTCTCGAATCAATAAAGAGAGCAAGCGGTCTAGGTTATCAATTTTTCCCATTCGCTCCAAAACATAATGGGCCTTGATTCCCATTTGAATTTTTCTTGCTTTTTCATCATCTAAAATTTCACTATAATTTTCCTCTTCACATCTTATCTGGATTTTACTTTGGTAAGGTTGATTGAAATAATTTTGGAGAATGCTGTTTTCTTCAAAACTTGTTTCTCCTTCATTTGCATCTTTAATGTCGCCAATTGTCAAATTTAAATTTTCGGATGACCAGTGTTTTTTGTATTCAAATTCATTGCTCGTGAAAATGGACTGCATGATTTTGTTGAAGGTTTTTAAGTCGTTTCCATCGCTGGTTTTTGTGGCTGCTGGCACATCCGCATAAACAAATAGTTTGTCTTTGCATCGTGTAAATGCAACATAAGCGAGATTAAGAGATTCTACCAAGTTTTCAGAAAATTCTTCATAATAAGTATCTTCAAAAAAGGATTCTTTTAGTCTTTTACTATAATGAACAGGAACAATTCCCATTTGTTCAAAAGGTTCGCCCTTTGCATCGTCCACCCAAAGCTTGGTTTCTGATTTTGTTACAAAACTATAATTGGCAAATGGCAAAAACACGATTTCAGACTCTAAACCTTTTGACTTATGAATGGTCATAATTTGGATAGCGTCTTTTCCTTCTGCTGATAAAATGGATATTTTGTCTTTGTTTTCAGTCCAATACTCCAAAAAATCGGCAATATTGGTTGTGCCTTTTTGAGATTGTTCAATGCAAACATCTTGGAACCGCTGGACGTAAATATTGGGTTCTTTGTTTAATTTTAAAATGAAAATCAGTTCTTCAACAACTTCTAGCAATGACTTTCTACTCAGTTCATGACTATTTTCTGAGATGGATTTAGGGATGATTTTTTTAAATAAGCTTTCCAGTTCTTCGTCGCTGGTCTCGCCATTATTTTCATTAATCGGTTTTTCAATTGACTTTTCTTTTTGCGTTTCAGGTTTTTGCGTTTCAGGTTTGCTATTTGGAGCGTCAGTATTCTCCGAGTCAACTTTAGAAACCATTTCAGGATCATCTTCAGAGACATCCTCCTTTTTAGGAGCGTTTTTCTCACGATAAATTTTATCAATACGATAATCCGTAAAAAGCAAATGCAGGTCTTCGGATTGAATGTCAAAGTTTTGGCAATACTGATAGAGTAAACGGCTTTTTATCAGATCGTCAAATTCGTTGTTGAGATAAAAAAGAATACTGATTAGCAATTGAATGACTTCCGTATTTTTGATTAGCAATGATTGCTGTGTGATAAAAGGAATGCCTTCTTTGTTGAGATAATCTGCAATAAAGACACCCTCTTGATTTCCTCTCGCCAGAATTAACATTTTACTAAAAGGAAAACCAGCTTCTTGACATTTGGAAATGTCTTTCACCAATTGCTCAACAATTTGATCTTTGGTAGCGATGATCGAATCTTCTTCTTTGATTTTTTTGAAAAATTGAACCTTTACACTTCCACCTTCTTCTTTTTGTGGAATTTGTTCAATAGAATCATAAGCAGAAGTAATTAGAAAATCCAATTTGTTGTCTTCTAAACTGCTCAGCATTGTTTTTGCAAGGCTAAAAAAAGCATTGTTAAACCTTACGATATTACCCTTTGTACGATAATTGTTTTTTAGATTTTCTACTTTCGTCTGACCTTCAAAATTGGCTAAATCTTGCTGAACTTGTCTAAGCAACAATTTCATATTTCCACCACGCCAACGGTAAATGGATTGTTTTACATCGCCAACAATCAAAACCTGGTTGTTTTCCGATAAAGCATTTTTTACAATCGGCAATAAGTTGTGCCATTGATAATCAGATGTGTCTTGGAACTCGTCTATTAAAATATGCTTGTATTGACTTCCTACTTTTTCTAAAATAAAAGGAGCATCTTGATCTTTGATGATTTCCTTTATCAAAACATTGGTATCAGAAATAAGCAAAATGTTGTTTTCGTCTCTATATTTTTTTAATTCTACTGAAATAGCTGTCAATATACCATAAGTGTGTATTGTTTTAGAAACCATTTTAAATGAATTGTATTTTTTGATATTATTTTCATAAAATTCAAAACACTTTTTAGCAGTTTGTGTCAATCCAGCATTTGCAACGGATTCAATTTCATCAATTTTTTTGCTTGTTTTGGAATACCAATCAGCATCACTAACAACGATATTTGTCAATGTTTTATTAAATTCATATTTTTTGAGTGGAATATAAGAGTAAAACAAACTTATGCTTCCCCTTTTGAAATCTTTTTCTTCTAATTTATGTGATTTGACCAGTTTGGTGATTTTGTCTGCAAACTTTTGCATTTGTTGTTCAAAATCAACGACCTCTTTCCTGATTTTATCGCTTATCTTTTGTAAGTCAACTAAGTTTAAATTTCCCTTTCTACCAATTTCAAAAAAACGTTCTTTGAATAATTCTTTTCCCATTGAGTGAATCTCTGAGTCAACGGTCCAACCTTTGTCATCCTCTAGTTTTTCGCTGGAAAATTTATTCATCCAATGAATCAAATTTTTATGCTCATTAAGATTTTCATACAAAGAATCAAGCGAGCTTTGAAGTGCCTTGTCTTGGTCCAGATCAATGCTATATTTTGGCGGAAGATTTAATTCTCTAGAAAACGAACGAATGATTTTTGTAAAAAAACTATCAATGGTACTGACTTCAAATCGAGAGTAATTGTGAAGGATGTTTCGAAGTGCTTTTTTGCTATTTTCTGGAATATTTGCCTTTATTTCATCTTTCGAAAATTCGCTAGTAATGCCTTTCAACATTTCAGTCTTTTCTCCTTCAACAATCGCAGTCAATTCATCAATGATTCTGGTTTTCATTTCCTCCGTTGCCTTATTGGTAAAGGTGATTGCCAGTAAATGCTTAAAGTCGTTGGGATTTTTAAGAATGATTTTGAGGTATTCTTTTACCAGTGTGAAAGTTTTTCCAGATCCAGCAGAAGATTTATAGATTGTTAGAGGCATAGTGTTTTAGTTCTGAGGTGTTGAAGATACCACAAAGCCACAAAGGTCACAAAGAAAGGTGCTATTTTTCTTTGTGTTCTGTTTAAGTAAAATGTGCTCCTATTTTAGAAAAAAAGTAAAAACCACGCTTTCAATCACCACAAAATAGCATAATTAGTAGATTTATTAGACAGGCGAGCTATCAACAACAATCGGAATTCATTCATTCTCCTCTAAATATTTCTCCAACTCCTCATTACGCACTGGTGGTAAATGTGGAGATGATGGAAACCCCGAAGAATTGAATATAAATACTGCTTTTTTTTCTTTAACAGAAACAATAATATGCATGTGACCATGTCCTTCAAAAGGAGAATCTGGCAACTCAGCTTTTACAGTCCACACTGATCCTTCAACATCAATAAAATCTTCATAAAATTTAGCTTCATCTGTAACAGTACCTTCCAAATCACATGATTTATGGTATTCTTCTGCTAGTTTTATAGCATCGTTCTTATTCATAATATTTATACTTTTACTGTATCAAATTTACATAAACTTAAATTTAACTGTAGTTAAATTTACTTTCAGGGTAAATTATCAAACCAACATTCAATATCAAAACCTTCAGATTTTAAGATATACTTAAAATCGCTGATTTGGTGTTCAGACCAGTTTTGATAAACAACATTTTTTAAATCTGCTGCTATATTAATATTTAATTGAATTATTACTATTGCTGCAACCATTGATACAGTTAAAGTACCAAACCCTATCCTTTGTATATTTAAATTATCAGCAACTTCACTTAGCAAGCAATTTGACAACTCATTCTGAAAATTATCTTGATTGATTAAACTCATACTGATCAAGATTGGTGCTTTCTCTCTTGGCTTTTCTGTTCTTTTTAAGAGACTAATTAATTCCGAAATATTTTTATTTTTATATTTGGGAATTGGTGTGTCAAAATATTCTAGTTTCATAAATTCATGTTGCCCTGTAGATACACTTTTTCCTTTTATTCAAAATTAAATTGCAAACTTTGTCAAATTAATTCAGGTTTAGACAATTCATTGAAGTTATAGTCTTTGTTGCGTACTTAAAAACTATAATTCAGTTTCATATATTCCCTGCTTTCATCAGATGTTAAAATTTTCCCACTTATTTTATCAACTAATATTCCGTAATAGCCAGGCACTTTCCCACTTTTCTGAAGTTCAAAATCATTGCAAACAAAATAAAAATAGATAGGTGTGTGCAAACTAACCTTTAGCTGACCAAACTTTTCTTCTTTTCCTTGTGTATGTGATTTGTACTCTTTAAATGCAATTTTCAACGCTTCTTCTTCAGTAATTAAATTATTGTAATATTCTGCGGGATATAATTGGCAAAATTCACCTTCTGACCGTATTGCTTTTACAATGTTGATTGCATCCTCCTTGTTATAAGTTTTGGTTGAATCAAATTTGTCATTTTCATTTTTGCAATATATTCTATATAAATTCATATTGTCCAATAATTTTACCTCATAATTATCTGCTCTTATTTTTGATAAAAAGTCATCATCTATTTCTATGGAGAATTTCTCAAAGAAAAATATTAATTCACTTGTCCAATAAAATGCTCCATCTGTATATATTGCTTTAACATGGGCAATCGTCTCCCCTTTATAGCGTTCTCTAAATCCCATAAGGATAAGTTCATTTCCCGACTTGAGATATTTTAAAATTAAGTCTTTGTCCTCATAAGCAACATTCCGTTTTACAGATTCTACTGAGGGATAATTAGGATTTTCTTTGGTGTATTCTATCCAGAAGCCTATTCTTTTCATACCGTCTTAATAACTCTTCTAAAGCTTTTACTTTGGAATTCATTCATTCTCATCTAATTCCTCTAAATATTTCTCCAATTCCTCATTACGCACTGGTGGTAAATGTGGAGATGATGGAAACCCCGAAGAATTGAATATAAATACTGCTTTTTTTTCTTTAACAGAAACAATAATCTGCATGTAACCATGTCCTTCAAAACGAGAATTTGGCAACAGAGCTTTTACGGTCCAAACTGGTCCTTCAACATAACTAAAAGCTTCATAAAATTTAGCTTCATCTGTAACAGTACCAGCCAAATCACATGATTTGTGATATTCTTCTGCTAGTTTTATAGCATCGTTTTTATTCATTGTATTTTATTTTAATGGTCAATCTAACCAATATGAACTACTAGGAAAATTCCCAGTTTCGTAAAAATATAGCTGTCTTTGTAACTTATGGATTTTCATCAAATACTTTATCCATCGGATAACCTTCCCAATATGGACTAGTAGGAGGACTCCCAGTTTCGTAAACATATAGCTGTCTTTGTGCCATATAAATCTCTGACTCCGTAAACAAATGTTTATTCTTAATTAGATTATTATAAACATGTCTTTCTCTAGAAAGTTCTCCCTTTGCTATATAGTTCTCTTTTCCAATGTCATGCCATTGCTGAGCGTGTATCCCTTCATGAAATGTTTCTATATAAGTGGCATCTGGTCTTAAAATTACTGTTCCTGTTTCACGATCAAATCCTGCAGCAAGTCCCTCTCTTTTTAACTCACCCTTAAAATCTATTTCAACTTTGACACCTAGCTTTTTCATTCTTGCTTCAAAAGCTATAAATTGATCCTGGGTTAACAATCTCATTCCATATCTGTTTTCCTTAACCTCCTTATTATACTCAAAAGCATCTCCATCTTTTCCCTTTTTAGGATTACCCCCATCTTCTGGACCATTTCCCTTAGGATTCCCATCTGGATCGTTCTTTTCTGGTGCTCCATCTAAATCTGACTTCTTATTTGCATCATCTAAGTTACCTGATTTACCCTTTGATTCATCAAAGTTACTATGAACAGGAGCAAATGACAACAATATACCCATATAATCGTGCCAAGTTGCATTGCTAGTCCCATTTGTGAAGTCTGTGATAATTTTGTAAGGAGATTCTATAAGACCAACTTCCATACCAATAAATCCCCAACCAGCAGCAGCAGCAGTACCTCCATTCACTTCACCAGTATCTGCATAGTTATCTAAACCCCCTTGTATACCCATCAAACTACGAAGTCCCATCATAAAGCCAGCAGCACTTTTGCTAAATCCACCTGCATACCCCCATGAAGCACCAATATTTTTAATAAAGTTCATTGGCATTTGTTTGCCAAATTGTACCATTGTATTACCTGCAGCAGCCCAACCTCCTGCTGCAAGCAATGCCTGACCTGCTGCAACACCAGACCCAATACAAGCCCCTGCCAACATTCCTTCTAATATACCACCAATATAAGATGCTGCTCCTTTTGCAATTGCTTGACTCCAGGTTTTGATTTTATCATTAAAAAAAATTGTTTGTGGAGCCATTCCTAAAAAAGTGAAAGCATCACACTGCATCTGATTTTTACCAGTAATGGTATCTTGTTTAAATATTTGGAAATTATTTTTAGTTAGAGGCTTCCACCATCTTATGGGAGCAACCATCTGTCCACATATTAAGCCTCCAACTGCTGCACCATAAGCAGCTCCTGCAGCTCCTGCAATAGCAGCTACTGCAATTAATGCAGCTCCTCCAGTTCCTACTATTAATGCAGCAATTACGGCTGCGATTGCTGCCATAACGGCATATAAAAGCATTAATTTGGTACAACCAAAGTCAATCCAACCAACAGTGGCTTTATCTAATTTTATGATGTATTTTTCACCTGTCTTCTTTTTTGCAACATCTTGACCTGATTGAAACTGCGTAGGAATAGCCCCACCAGTACATTGCCAAAAATCTTTTTCTGTTATTATTTTTCCCATTTTATTTTATTTTTTCTATAATTTCTAAATGGGATACAAACAATAGTCGGCATCTAGAATTTGGGCTTTGGTTTATTTGAATTCCAACTGTTCTTTTACTAGTTTGGTCTCCTATTTTTCTAGCTTGTTTTCCGAATAGGTAGAATTTTAGATAATGGCTTGTTAATTTTCTTTTAATTTTACCATATTCTAATGTGATTTTATAACCTATTATAGAACAACTTAAAATTTTTGAATATGCTTGAATATTGGTTTCCATAATCTTCTTTTATTCTATAAATGTGAATTTTCTAACTTGAAATGGTTCTTCTTTTTTATCTTTTAATACTTCTTGGTTGGCTTTTTTACTAATGCTATCTGATTCTAGTTTATAATGAATAATTGCATAAAGTAAATCTTCATCTGCAATCTCTTTTTTTATTAACTCTGCGGATAATAATTTTCCACTATTTAGGTCTAGTTGATAGTTGCCAACCTCTGAAAACTCAGGTTTCATTTTTGAAAAATCAAGATGTGAAAAAATCTGGTAGGTTTCTTTTGTCCAAGCTTTATCAAGAGGAGCTTGAATTCTACCTGTAATTTTTACATTTAGAATATCTGTTATATAGTCTTTATAATGCTTTTTTTGAGGAATATCATATTGATATTTCCATAAAGACTCTCTTGTATTTAGAAGGTTTTTTTTCTTAAAACCATTGGATTTAAATGGGAGATTTTTGCCATAAAAATGATGCATATAAATTAGAAAAAACTCATTATGTTGTAATGCCTTTTTGATCATTTTTGGAGTATTAAACAACTCATCATTTGTTTGAATAATATTTTCAATTCCTGCTATTTTTTTTTGCTTCAGCATTTCTTCTTTGATTTCATGCCATTTACTTCTAATATTATCCAAATTTAGAATGTTAATAATATTTCCATCAAAGTCTATTTCTAATTCTACTTCTTTGTACATAGTTGAAAAGATTTGGCTAGTAGTAGCTAATTCTTCAACTAAGGGATTATTGCTTTTTAATAGTTTGTTTTCTAAAGTAATTATTTCTAATTGAACTCTGTCAGCAAGAACATTCTTTACATTTATCATCCACCTTATTTGTGCTACCGATTCAAATTTAACTGAACCTGCTTTAACATCGGAGGTAATGGTCAAGGTATATTTTTCATTAAAAGAGTTACTAAACTTGTAGATTGGCTCGTGAATTTTATTATCTATATTTGGCATATTGAAATATTTAATTTATTAATACATCTCCTCAATAAACTTGCTTTTACTTAATATTAAATTTATAATAATAACAGCATTTAGTTTATAAAAACATCGCCTTCATCTAATTTAGTTTCTCCTGCAATATGATTGTTTGGTGAAGATATATCTATAAGATTTCCAGCATTACAAATAATATCTCCACATTCTGTTGAAATATAAATACCATTAGAATCAATTATAATAGCATTAGTACCTACCTGCAGCGTTATTTTTTCTTTTCCATCAATTGTTATACTACCATTATTATCCATTACTAAAAATGAATTAGGTGGTTCATTTTTCTTTCCTCCAACATTTATATTTGCAGTTGTGGCAGCATTTGTAGTATAATTTCCTGCTCCATCTATAAATGTATTTGCACTTCCATGATCAGACAAAAGCACACTTCCATCATCATCATTAAATTCAATGGTACTTCCACTTCTGGTTGTTATACTCTTCATCTTATTATTGCTATCTCCTCCTGCTCCATTCAATCCATGGTACAAGCTGCCCATTACAAAGGGGCGATTAGGGTCTCCGTATCTATACCCCAATATTACTTGATCATGTACTTCGGGGATAGACATAAATCCACGATTTGCACCGACTTTTTCACTATGTCCTGCGTCGGGTGTCATTACTCGTACCCAATTGGTTGCTAAATCTTGTGCTCCTTGCCATTGTGTTTGCACCATTACTCGCCCTTTTTTCTCTGGATCATCATTGGATTTAACTATTGCAATCTCTGGATAGGCTATCGGGTTGGGAATATTGGGTTCTGGTAGTACTTTTATTCCAGCTGGCACGGCTTCAAAATGATTTAAGTAATTGAACTGGTCTGTTGAGGTGTGATGAACCGATGTAACCAAGTACTTCCCAAATGGTTGACCTATCTTATATTTAAAATCTATTATTACACCTGGCCTTAATGAACGCTGGGTTGAACTGCCACTTACAGTAGACAAGTTTGCGGCGGCGGCGGCTTGTAAATTCTTTAATACATTATCCAAACTTTCTTTGTCTGGGACTCGTGGATCAGAACTGATTAAAGGATAAAAATTAAACAAGTCTGTAGAAGCTTTTAAGGCAATAGCACCTATTTCATCTAAGCCTTTAACAGTGTCTTGCGTTGCTCCCAACATTTGCTGATTAGTCATAGATTGATAAGTAAAACCACCATATTGTACTGGTTTTATAGAAGATGAGACTTGGACATTTTGGGTATCAACTCCATAAACTAATGGATAGGTTGGTATCTGTGACGGTTCGCCAAATAACAAATTATCTCCATCATAATAAAACCACTCATTGTATTGACAAGCCATTCTTCTAAGAAAAGCAAAATTGCTTTCTTTATACTGAACCATATAATTAACTGTACCTGAAAACTTAGGTTCATTAATGACTTCCAAGCCACCAGCATGAGCACCGACTTCACTGATTACATCTCTAAATGCTCTATTAGTCCAAGAAAATAAATGGGGTCCTGATTCTAATAGAATCGTTTTTGAAAAACCAGAAATAATCAAATCTCCGAAATGCCCACTGTTGTAAGCCATATTTACTGAGGTAACAATGCCTATAAACGAATTGTCTCCCATAAAAATGGTGGCTAATTTTCCTAGCCATTTTGATTTATCTAGTGTCTGGCTACCAACAGAGTCCATAATTTGGTGAGCAACCACTATTTTAAATGTGTGATGATCATACATTTTTTGTACAATGCTCAAATGCTTATAGTTGAATATGGGTGTTCCATCTACAGCAATTATTACTTTCGGAATCAAAGACAATATATTTAAAGACATATCTAACCTTATTTTAAAAATGACATAAAAATCCCTGCTAATTGCTAGAAATAAATGCAGTAAAATACATTGGTCATTATATCTGGCGAATTAGGCATAGCTATTCCATTGTAATATTAAGTAATTTAATATCACTTGAACGAAAGTTGTAATTCAAATATAAATGTGATTCAAGAATAATATAAAAGTATGGGTGCAGATTTAATAACTGCTCACATCTAGTTTGTTCGATATCTTGTAGTAGAAATTTAATAACTGCCCACATCTAGTTTGCTCAACATCCTATGGTAGAGACATTATCCTAGTAAATATAATAATTCTATTAAAGTAATTTGGGGTTGTCGGGTTTGTTTTAACTACTGGTACTTAAATATAAATAGATTCATTGAATTTACTCAGGATATAAGAAAATGAAAATGAATACATCTCAAGTAAATTATTTGAACTTATGCGCCAAATATAAACCATAACTATACTTTTTGAACATGTCTTTTTGTACTATACTGCATCTCGTACTCAACTTGGTAGCCCTGCTATCAGTTTCCGTGCGTTCTTTGTATAGTTCAAAAATACAAAGCTCAAAAAGCACATTTATTTAATTTACAGTGTACTTTGTTTCGCAACAATCTGTGTCGAACAATTCTAATATATTGATTCGCAGAACTAACTATTTGAATAGGTTGCATTTGTATATCTGATAGGAAATGCTGAAAATATAAAACAAAAAAACCACCTACTCGAATATTCTTCAAATAGGTGGTAGATTTTGGGTTAGTATGTGTAGCTGTTAAGCACTGCAACTTTCGCAGTCTGGATCGTCAATAGAGCAAGCTTGTTTCACTTGTTCTAAATCTTTCAGACTTGGCGCGTCCATTATACTAGAATTATGTTTATGTTCACTGTTCAATTGCTCAGAAATATTATTATTAACTGCAAATAATTCAGGCTTTTCAATATTATCTTGTTCCAGAATAACCGATTCCAAAACAGGTGCATCTGATTCATTTAAAATCATAGGTTCTTCGTCAGCAATTTTCTTAATAGTAGTATTGCTACTGTTCATTATATATGGCTTGGAAGAAAGCTTTTCACTACTTACGAGATTTGTCGCTTGTTGTTCGTCTTTATGCTTTTTAGCGTAGTTTGCATCCAAAGTAAATTTGATAGGATCAACTGCGGCACGAGAACGCAAGTAATACATTCCTGTCTTAAGACCCTTTTGCCAAGCATAAAAATGCATTGAACTTAACTTACTGTAATCAGGGCTTTCAACAAATAAATTCAAACTCTGGCTTTGGCAAATAAATGCTCCTCTATCCGCAGACATATCAATCAATACCTTTTGCTTGATTTCGTAACTTGTTTTATACAAATCTTTAAGAGCTTGCGGAATTCCATCAATGTGTTGGACAGAGCCATTATTGGCAATCAAAGCATTTCTAACTTCTTCATTCCAGATCCCCAACTCAATCAAATCTTTCAATAAATGTTGATTGACGACTATAAACTCTCCAGAGAGTACCCTTCTCGTATAGATGTTTGAAGTGTAAGGCTCAAAACATTCATTATTACCTAATATTTGAGACGTTGATGCTGTTGGCATTGGTGCTAAAAGTAGGCTGTTTCTCAGACCGTCAGATTTGATATTGGCTTTTAGTGCTGTCCAATCCCATCTGTCGCTAGGAGTTACATTCCACATGTCATATTGTAAAATACCCTTGCTTGCTGGCGAACCTTTGTAGCTTTCATAAGTGCCATTTGCTTTTGCCAATTCATTAGAAGCGGTTAAAGCTCCAAAATAAATGGTTTCAAAAATATCAATATTCAGTTGTTTTGCCTCTGGGCTATCAAAAGGCATTCTTAACTTAATAAATGTATCTGCCAATCCTTGTACACCAATTCCGATAGGACGGTGACGCATATTAGAGTTTCGTGCCTCTTCAACAGGATAATAATTTACATCAATGATTTTATTCAGGTTTTTAGTTACAACCTGTGTAATTTCAAATAGTTTATCATGATCGAATGCGCCATCTTTAATGTATTTGGGCAATGCAATGGAGGCAAGATTACAAACAGCAACCTCATCTTTAGCAGTGTACTCAATAATTTCTGTACATAAATTACTAGAGCGAATGGTGCCTAGATTTTTTTGATTGGATTTTTGGTTACAGGCATCTTTATACAACATATAAGGTGTACCTGTTTCTGTTTGAGAATCCAAAATGCTAAACCAAAGCTCTTGCGCATTTATGGTCTTCTTTGCTTTGCCTTCTTCTTCATATTTTTCATACAAAGCCTTAAATTCATCACCGTAGGTATTGTACAAGTTAGGACATTCATTAGGGCAGAACAAAGACCATTGACCATCCGCTTTTACTCTTTCCATAAATAAATCTGGAATCCATAAAGCGTAGAACAAATCACGCGCACGCATTTCTTCTTTTCCATGATTCTTTTTAAGATCCAAGAAATCAAAAATATCTGAGTGCCAAGGTTCTAAGTAAACGGCAAAAGCACCTTTTCTTTTACCACCACCTTGATCGACATAACGAGCTGTATCATTAAATACTTTCAGCATCGGAACCAAGCCATTAGAATAACCACCAGTTCCTCTGATGTAACTGCCTTGTGCTCTAATATTGTGCGCACTCAAACCAATTCCTCCAGCAGATTGCGATATTTTGGCACATCTTCCAAGCGTATTGTAAATTCCTTCAATCGAATCATCTTCCATTGAAAGAAGGAAGCAACTACTCAGTTGAGCTTTTTTAGTTCCAGCATTAAATAAAGTTGGTGTTGCATGGATGAACCATTTTTCTGACATCAATTCATAAGTCTTAATGATAGCCTCAACATCATCGCCGTGAATTCCAACTGCAACACGCATAAACATGTGTTGAGGTCTTTCAGCAACTTTTGCATCGGTTCTCAAAAGATAAGAACGTTCTAAGGTTTTAAAACCAAAGTAGTCAAAGTTGTAATCTCTATCATAAATGATGTTCGAGCAAAGAATGTCTTTGTGTTTTTTGATGACCTCAAAAGTTTCATCAGAGATTAAGCCCGCTTTCTCATTGGTTTTGGGATCTACATATAAATGTAAATCTCTCATTACTTGGTAGAAAGACTTTTTAGTTGATTTGTGTAAATTAGAAATTGCGATTCTAGCGGCTAAAATAGAATAATCAGGATGGACAGTAGCCATACTTGCAGCCGTTTTTGACGCAAGATCATCTAATTCTGTAGTTGTAACACCATCGTAGATTCCTTGTATTACTTTTTTTGAAATTTCAAGAGCAGAAATATATCTCTCATCTAAACCATAGCACAGCTTGTTGATACGAGCTGTAATTTTGTCAAACTTTACAGGTTCTTGACGACCGTTTCTTTTTATTACATACATAGCTTGGGGATTTTGTTGTTGTAGATTTTGTGGTTGTTTAATGAGGTTAGAAATCTTCAGATAGATCAAAGGTTTGTTTTCCCTTAGCAGCCATTACCCCAGATTTTTGGTAATCACCGACACGCTTTTCAAAGAAGTTAGTTTTTCCTTGTAAATTAATCAAGTCCATAAAAGAAAAAGGATTGGTTGCGTTGTATTGTTTGGGATAGCCCAAAGAGATAAGCAAGCGATCTGCCACAAATTCAATGTATTGACACATCAATTCTGCATTCATACCAATCAATGAGACAGGCAATGCATCGGTTACAAATTCTTTTTCAAAAATTACAGCATCCGTAATGATAGAAATGGCTTCTTCATCGCTAGGTTTGTTATTTAACATAGAGTATAGAAGGCAAGCAAAATCACAGTGCAGCCCTTCGTCGCGACTGATCAACTCATTTGAAAAGGCAAGCCCTGGCATAAGACCTCTGTTTTTTAACCAAAATATAGAGCAAAAGCTTCCCGAGAAGAAAATTCCCTCAACAGCTGCAAATGCAATCAAGCGGTGTGCAAAAGACGGAGCATTGTCAATCCAATCCAAAGCCCATTTAGCTTTCTTTTTGACGCATTCCAAATTTTCCATTGCATTAAACAAAAAATCTTTCTCTTTATTATCTTTTACGTAGGTATCAATTAATAAACTGTATGTTTCAGCATGGATATTTTCGATGGCGAGCTGAAAACCATAAAAACATCTTGCTTCAGCAATTTGCACATCGCTCATGAAATTTAAAACGAGGTTCTCATTTACAATTCCATCACTTGCAGCAAAAAAGGCAAGAACATGCTTTATAAAATGTTTTTCATCTGGGCTTAGTGTTTCCCAGTCCGTTAAATCTTGTGTAAGGTCTATTTCCTCAGCCGTCCAGAAACTCGCGACGTGTTGTTTGTACATTTTCCAAATTTCATCATATTGAATTGGAAACAAAACGAAACGATTTTTCTCTTCGGTGAGTAAAGGTTCTGCAATTTTATTCATAGGCATCTATTATACTTTAGGGTTACGTAATCCAGGGAGCCTAATATTCTTAGGCCCAAATAATGTTGTTTTCTTATGAGCGAGGAGTGTTTTGATCAGCCTATCAGGAAGGAAAAGAATTATGTGTTGTTTTCCTATATTTAGTCATTTTTCACTGTTATGTAAAGCGAAAAAAATAACTTCCACAATTTGGACAGCTTCTTTTGTCCTTATTTACCTTTAAAAAATACTTCCGTAGCCCTGCTATGCAAGGATTTTTTAAAGCTAAATAAGAAAAAAATAAGTTCGTCAAAATTGTGAACTTATCGTTTTCACTTTACTAATCAAAACTATGCTCGAATATAGAACAACTAAAATTTATTTTATAATAAGTGGACGACTAAGTTATTAACAACTGTGGATAACTTTTTTAAATAAACCTCTTGACAGTTCCTTAACCGTTTGATATTCATCAAATGATTGAACATTTTTGTTAAAAAGAAAATTGTGTTATTTTAAGATTTATTACTGTAGATGTTAAAATTAAAAAAAAAGGGAAAGTTCTTTGAAAACCAAAAATGACCTAAAATCCATTTTTTACATTGTATTTGATCCCAATATGAACACTAATTATTCATGCCAAACAAGCTTAACCAATAGTAGAACTGTCAATAGTCAAAATCAATACTCCATTCTAGGTTAATGAAAGGAGAATGGGGCGAATGTTTGTTTAATTTATACTTATATTTGCCGAAATTTAGGTTTATGGAACTGTCTAATAAAAAAAGTAAAGACTACTCGAAGCTAATAGTAATATTATCAATAAGTATAAATTTACTAATTGCATTAGCCTATCTTCTCCCTACTGCCTACTTACCAGAAAAGTATGATTTGTCTTTTATTCCTAAATTAAATGCAATATTGAATGGATGTACTTTTGTTTCTTTGGTACTTGCTTTAGTATATGCAAAACAAAAAAAAATATCTTTACATAGAAATTTCATTTTTGCAGCATTTACTTTTACTGGAGCGTTCTTAGTTTCTTATTTGGCTTATCATTTTACTCACTCATCCACATCATATGGAGGAGAAGGTATCGCAAAAATATTTTATTTAATAATATTGTTAACCCACATAGTTTTAGCAGCCCTTATTGTTCCTTTAGCATTAATCGCAATGGCCCGTGGTATTAATATGCAAGTGGAAAAACATAGAAAAATAGTAAAGTGGGTAATGCCAATTTGGTTGTATGTAAGTTTTACTGGAGTGTTAATATACATACTAATTTCACCATATTATTAGATTAATATTTAGGACGGCGAAAGTCATTTTCAAGCCCGTAGTCTCCCCGCTGTCCGCTGCAATGTCTGGAATGAATTGGAACTGGATTCTGCCTGCTGTGGAGACGTAGTATGCTACGTCTGTACGGATAGCTGCGTGGTAAGGTTTGTCCCAATCATCGTTCCAATTCATTCCATACATTTCCACTCGCATCGTATGTTAGCGGAATGAAAATATATGGAGCAAATGTCATTAAAAAAGTGAAAAAGGTTAATTTAAAGTGAGAATAGTAAAAAGGTCCTTCTCGCATTGGTACAACGATACC
>Ga0209187_1001213_pt1 | contig 32256 bp, 32 predicted proteins | sample BantaG_FD_187430 | JGI IMG/M metagenome (GOLD analysis project Ga0209187, IMG submission 187430) | Marine algal microbial communities from Bantry Bay, Ireland - BantryBay_4 metaG (SPAdes) (version 2) | ecosystem: Host-associated > Algae > Red algae > Unclassified | place: Bantry Bay, Ireland...
AGTTTGCACTTGATACTTGAACTTGCACTTTTTAAAATTCAAGTGCAAGTATCAAGTGCAAGTTCAAATGCCCGCAGTTCGCAGGAGCCCCCAGATCAAAGCAGGCTGAATAGTTACCGGTTTTTTTAAAAAACATATTATGAACAAAATATACCACCTCTCCAGTTGCAACACTTGCCAGCGCATCATCGGCGAACTAAATAATGGCAAAGGATTCGAGTTGCAAGACATCAAAGAAAAAAATGTTTCCGCTCAGGAACTAGATAAAATGGCCAAACAAGAAGGCTCCTACGAAGCGCTATTTAGTCGTCGAGCTATGAAGTATCGTGGACTTGGGTTGAACGAACAGACCTTGACGGAAAAGGAATATCGTTCCTGGATTTTGAAAGAATATACTTTTCTTAAGCGACCTGTTGTTGTCATTGATGATCACTATTATGTGGGGAATTCGAAGAAGGTGGTTGCGGCGGCGGCGGCGGCTTTAAAAATATAATTGGCCTTTATGGACGTTTACTAAACTTTGAAAGTTTTAGTAAACGTATTGCTCAAAATATAGCCCTCTTATAAGGCATTCATTATCCTCTCTAATTGCAATTACTATTTTAAAAATGACAAAAGAAAATATAGCAACCTGGTTTCAAGGACTACAGGATGACATTTGCCAGGAGCTGGAAGCACTCGATGGAAAAGGGAAATTTCAGGAAGATAAATGGCAACGTCCTGGCGGTGGCGGTGGTCGTACACGTTTGATTGAAGGCGATTTGATTGAGCGAGGTGGTGTCAACTTTTCGGCGGTGCATGGCGATCTGCCTGATAATATTGCAGCAGCATTGAAGATTCCGGATAAGCAGTTTTTTGCGACTGGGGTTTCTATTGTTTTACATCCACACTCCCCTTTGGTACCTATCATTCATATGAACGTTCGATTCTTTGAAACCAGCAATGGGCTCTGGTGGTTTGGGGGTGGAATTGACTTGACACCACATTATGTCCATCCAGATGACTCAAAACTTTTTCACCAAAAACTGAAAGGAACCTGCGATGCGCATCATGCGGATTACTATCCAAAATTCAAAGTTTGGGCAGACGATTATTTTTATGTTCGGCACCGAAAAGAAACGCGTGGGATTGGTGGAATTTTCTTTGATCGATTGGGCGAGCAAGATGGTTTTACGAGAGAAAGTCGCTTTGATTTTGTGAAGGCGGTTGGTAATACTTTTATACCGATTTATAAGGAGCAGGTAGCGCGTAATATTGATCGACCATTTACGGAAAAGGAAAAAAAGTGGCAGTACATTCGACGTGGGCGTTATGTGGAGTTTAATTTGGTTTGGGACAAAGGGACTAAGTTTGGCTTGGATACAGATGGCCGAACAGAGTCTATTTTGATGAGCATGCCCCCTACTGCGAATTGGGTTTATAACCACCAGCCGGAAGAAGGGACTGCGGAGCGGGAGACTTTGGGTTATTTAAAGAAAGGAATTAATTGGATTTAAAGCCAGCATCATTTTTTTATTGGAATACTCTTGGAGCTATATTAAAAAGAGAGGAGCCTGTCTTTCAAATACTCCTCTCTTAGCGATAACTTAAATCCCATAAACGATTTTTAGTTCCAAGAGGCCTTTTTGGTTTCTTTGATCATATAGGCCCCACTGTTTTTTATTTTATTAAAATACCGTCGGGATACAGTTACAGGTACTTCAATTGAAGGGAATTTCAATTTTAGTGCTTTATCTTCTTCTTCTAATATTTCCAATACAGTTGTATTATCACTTATTTTCATTGTTTCACTTTTTAAAATTGAACAAATTCATTACGTGCTGGGACATAATTATTTTTACATTAATCGGTCAAGAATTTTTAGTCTAATCGACTCGTTTTTTGACTTCATCCTCCCTGGCTGGAGCCAAAAAGTGAGGAAGAGTAGGCTGAAAAGGCTGAGCGATTAAACTTTAAATAAATTATGGCCTAGCACTTACGCTACCTTGGGTTGATTTAAGCTACACTTTTCAATTGATCTTGACCACTACTATTTCGAAGTATCGGTTTAATTAATTCAAAAAAATCAGCCCTCATTTCTGTATATTTGTCTCTAAATATAAGTACCTCTCTTGTATAGAAATCATGGCGGCTTCTCACTTCTGATACTGTCTTCAGATTACTTTCTTTGAAAAAGGATTTTAAGCAAAATTCGTGGTCATCTAATTTATTGATCAACCATTCTAAATTTCCTTTTAACCGTCCATCAAGTTCGTTAAAAAATGATCTAGCCTCTATTTTTCTATTTTCGTCTTCTATTTCTCCTAGCATTTGGATCAATCTATTTTTCATAAATTGGATTCTATCTTTCCATGTTTCCATTTCAAATTGCCAGGCTTTACATTGCTTATACTTATTGGTTATTTCTGAAGGTTCAAATCTTTCAATTTCTGTTTTCATAATATTAAGTTTTATTGTAACTATTCAGTGACTCCATTGATGGGCTGGTCGAAGAAATATCCAACATCCAACCAGATTGCATGCTAAAAGCCATTCAATTCATGCGTTCATAAAAGGCCAGCTGAATAAGTAGTTTGACTTAATTGTTTTGAGAATAAGCTTGATAGATATTTTTATTTCAGACGATTCAAAAAACGCAACCATAGCCTTAGCTACGACGAGTATTTTTGAAGAAGTATGAGATCAAAAGATCATCAAGATTATATCTAAATAATTTGGTCAAACTACTTAGTTACGTTTTATTAAAATAATAGCATTTTAAAATCGGGAGGAGACTTCGCTCCTCCCATACAAGTTACTTTCGCGAAAATTTATATTACATTCCAAAAGCGTAATAATATTCCCCGGGAATATTTTCATACACTCCTTCCAACATTACACCTCCTTTCTTGTTTTCTAAAATTCTGATCAAATCATCTACCTCTCTAACTTTTTTGCCATCTACTTTAGTAATAATAAACCCTTCTCGTATGTCCGTATCTTTTCGCAGTTTTCCAGGATAAAGTTTTATCAGTTTAATTCCTCCGTCCAGCTCCAATTTGTGCGCAACTTTCTTATCCATTTTTAAAAAATCAGCTCCAAGGATTGACAATGCTTCTTTATGTTCCTTTTTTACAAAGGTCTGTCCTCGATCTCTGTCTTTCAGTATCACATTGAAATCCAGCTCTGTTCCTCCACGGTTAACAGTCATTTTTATTTCATCACCAGGTCGGTGCCGCGCAACCATCTCTTGAAGTTCGGGAGAGGTCATCGTCTCCTTATCATTTATTGCGATAATAACGTCTCCTTTTTGGGTCCCGGCAATTCCTGCTGCACTTTCTTCAAACAAACTATCTACATACACACCGGTATTTGTTGTAAGCTTCTTTTCTTTTGCCAAATTTCCATCTACTGATCTAATTACTACTCCTAGCACTCCTCTTTTCACGCGACCATACTTCAATAAATCTTCCACTACTTTGTTCACAATATTACTCGGTACTGCAAATCCATATCCCGAATAACTACCAGTAGGACTTGCAATTGCCGTATTAATTCCAACCAAGCCTCCATCTAAGTTTACTAGTGCACCACCACTATTGCCAGGATTAATAGCTGCATCCGTTTGAATAAATGATTCAACTGCAAATTTCTCTTTTAGTATATTAATATTTCTGGCCTTTGCACTAACTATTCCAGCTGTAACCGTAGAATTCAGCCCCATTGGATTACCGACAGCGAGCACCCATTCTCCAACTCTTACCACATCGCTATTGACTAATGGCAGTGTAGGAAAACCATCTCCTTTGATCCGCAGCACTGCTAAATCGGTTGAAGGGTCAGTCCCAATTACAGTGGCCTTAAAAGTTCGGTTATCATGTAAAGTTACCTCCAGGTCATCTGCATCATTCACCACATGATTATTGGTGACAATATATCCTTTATCATTGATTATAACTCCCGATCCAGTACCCATCCTAATTTGTGGTTTTCCATCTGGTAAAGGTGATTTATTATCAAATCTAAAAAAGGGACTACTATTACCGTCTCTAAAAAAATCTCTAAAGACATTAGGTATTTGTTGCTTTTTATAAACTTGAGGCCCACTATTCTTAAAAGCTTTAGTAGATTTAATATGGACTACAGCTTCCATAACATTTTGAGCAGAGTTTGTAAAATCCAAAGGAATGGCATCCCCTTCTTCGTCTAAGGTATAAATAGCCTTACTAGCAATTGGATTATTAATATGTTCTATTTTTATGGTATTATCGTCCTGTCTGATTAACTGAAAAGTACCGATCGTTACAACAGAAACAAATAATGCAATCAATCCGGATAACCAAAATTCTCTTTTCATTTTTTGTAATTATTTTGTTTTGTTAATAAATAGTAAAAGCAGTTGGATTCTAAATCTCAATTATTCAAAAGTCTACCGATAGCTTCAGCAGCTATCGATAGATCTATAAAAAAACCTAAAATATTGAATAATTATCCAGCCGTTTGCTGAAAAGACGGGAGGCCGAAGTTTCCCACTAACGTTAAACAAATACAGCATTACGCTCGCGCAAAACCTCCGTCTTCGGTCTGCCGTCTTAAAGCAGGCACTGCTGAACAGTTACAATATTTATTTAATTTCTATGTTTCGTGGAGCAAGAGCTTTTGCTTCTTCTTTTTTAGGAATAAGTATTTTGAGAATACCGCCCTTGTATTCAGCCACGATTTTAGAGGTATCGACCACTTTATTGGGTATATAAAAAGTACGCTGAAATGACTGGTAGTTATACTCTCTTTTAACAAGTCGAGTATCTTCGTTTACTTCATTTTCTATTTCTTTTTCAACTGAGATTTTCAAAACACCATTATCCAGTTGAATTTGAAAGTCTTTCTTATCCATGCCGGGAGCTGCCATTTCTACTTTGAAAGTATCATTCTGTTCCACAATATTGACCTTTGGTATAGAGTCATATACAGGAGATAAATTGTTGAATCTCCAATTAGTTAAGTCTTTAGTAAAAGAGTCATCGAAAAGACGTGGATAGATTGGGAATTGATTTGAATTTCTTTTTACGAGTGTCATAATTACCAAATTTTTTAGTTAAACAATATAATTTCATTTCTGAAAAATCGAATAAAAAATAAATTTACGGTTATTAAAAAACCAATATTTCGAATTTCTAATTTTTGTAGATCAACTCTCATTCCAATATAAAAAAAGGAATATTTTTAATTATTTTTTTAACATTTTCTGAAAAAATGACAGTTTTCAAAATGACAATATTTCAGAAATTGTTAAAAATATATTCTAAAACTGACATTTTTTCTCTGCCAATCTATAAGTGTGTCAACGGAGTTGCTTAAGAATGCCAACTCCATAAAAAAATCCCGAACTCATATTTTGAGTTCGGGATTTTTAAAGTAGTTGTAAAACTACTATGTCCTAATTATAATCCACCACCACCATCACCAATTTAAAGCCCTTGTCCGCCTTATCGTCCCAAGATACTGTCTCGTCAATCGTTTGCGTATCATAGACCTCCATTTCGCGATAAACCAGGCCAACTCCCTTCGCATATTTCTCCACAGAGCGACGGAGTTCAATTAGGTTTTCCTCATCCGCCTGTGATATAGTGGTTACATGCTCGAAAAAGAAACCTCCTATTTCCTCTGACTCATCTGTAGAGAGCACTTCGTAAAACCAGCTCTTGAAAATTTCAATACTTTCACCTGCAATAGAAAATAAAGTTGTTTCGTCAATAAATACATTGCCATCCCAAATGTCTCCATCTTCAACCGGGAATACCATCTTTACAAATCTCAGGTTTTCTTCAAAACGCTCCGCTCTTGTAGTACTTTTTGAAGCCGACCAGACATCTTTGATTTCCCAATTAAAATTGGAGTCCGAACTTTGATAACGTTCAATTCGATAAATCAGCGCTCCTACTTCGTCTCTGAAGGTGTCCACTACAACTTCCTGAATGTACACCCGATTGGTGTCTACTTCAACGCTGTTTTCAGTGGGATCATAAATAATGGAATCTACCTGGTAAGTGATGGATTTGCCTATTCCTATTGGGAAATACGCTTGTGTTTCGTCTATGATTGGCTCTTCAAAAGTAGACTCATCTTTACAGGAGGAGCAAACAAACAGGCCTATCAAGGCTAAAACAAAAAGGTATGATAATGAGCGCATTTTGAGTGTTTTTAAGGATTGTCTTATAAAGTCAATTGATTCACCTTTGTATAAAGCAAACTTTTAGCCAGAATCGTACTTACTTAAGAATTAGAAGGCGAATTAGAATATGGCCCTTTAACGCGATCCACTCCGAAATCGAGTGAAAAATTCGCCTTCAAATTCGCATTCGCATGCTGATTCAATATTGTTCATTGACGAGCTATACAAGCAACATTAACGAGGATTTAGAGAACTGGCATAAATCAAACCGCCACCAACCACATCATCTCCTTCGTAAAACACCGCAGACTGACCAGGAGCGACTCCACTTACATTCGCCATAAATTCTACCTGCACCTGGCTGTCCACATTTGTCAATTTTGCCAAAGCACCTTTATCATTATATCGAATCATGGTACGCGCTTCCATGCCATCTGGAATAGCGGCATATTTCTGTGGGTTGACCTGAGCTACACGCATTCCGTTTCGCAACAGCTCATCCACTTCTCCAAGTACCACCGTGTTCGTTTCAGCATTGATATCTGTTACATACATCGGAACACCAAACGCCAATCCCAATCCTTTTCGCTGACCGATGGTATAAAACGGATAACCTTCATGTTCTCCTAACAGCTCCCCGTTTTTATTGACAAAACGACCGCCTTTCACTTTTGCTTCCAGACTTGGATCTCTGCGCTTCAGGAAACCACGATAATCGTTGTCCGGCACAAAGCATATTTCATAACTCTCTCCTTTTTTAGATAATTCGTCGTAGCCCCAGTCTTTAGCCATTTGGCGTACTTCTGGTTTTGTAAAAGGTCCTAAGGGAAATTTACTTCGATTCAAACATTCCTGGCTCAATCCCCAAAGCACATAAGACTGGTCTTTATGATCATCCACGGCTTTGGTGACAAACTTACGTCCATTCTCTTCGCCTATTTTTGCATAATGACCGGTGGCAATAAATTCGCAATCCAGTTGATCCGCACGTTTTAACAGGGCACTCCATTTGATATGCGTATTGCAAAGCACACAAGGGTTTGGTGTACGGCCCGCAATGTATTCATCTACAAAATTATCAATGACGTAGTCCCCGAACTCCTCTCTAATATCAACGATGAAATGATGAAAATCCATATCTACCGCTACTGTACGGGCATCGTTGATCGAATCAAGGCTACAGCAGCCCGTTTCCTTCTTAGAGCCCCCTGAATTGGCATAATCCCAGGTCTTCATAGTGATACCGATTACCTCATACCCCTGGTTATGAAGCATCATAGCGGTCACTGTGCTGTCGATTCCGCCACTCATGGCTACCAATACTTTACCGTGTTTACTCATTAATTCTATTGCTTTTGAGCCAAATGACTTCCTATGCCATTCAACATTCCTGCAAAATTACAAAAAAAGAGGGGCAGAAGTTCAAATGAAAACGTTTTCGAGGGGTCTTTTGGGGCTTTTTTTAGAAATTATGCTAATATCAGCGACTTAGACACTAAACAGTAGCCAATTGACTGAGAACTTTAAGCCACTTCATTGTATTTCAACCTATAAATGGTTATTTTTAGCCCTATTTTTAAAGAAGTTGTTCAAAAACTGATGATTATGAGAAGCGTATCAATTATTTCCATCCTAACAATAGCCTTATTATTTACAGGTTTTTCCCTACTCACCGAAGAGTTTGGACTCGCCGCCTCTTACGATGACTCTTTTCACGGAAGTGGAACGGCCAGCAAAGAGAAGTACGACACTAAAAAACTAACCGGAGCTCACAAGACCTTGCCATTTGGAACCCTTGTGAAAGTAACCCGCTTGGATAACAAGAAGTCCGTCAAGGTTCGAATCAATGATCGGGGGCCATACCTTAGCAATCGCATCATTGAAATTTCGCGTAAAGCGGCTAACCAAATTGGACTAGCTCCCGGAGCCGTTACTCAGGTCAAAATTGAAGAGGTGGGTACTGCCCGTGCAGAAGATCCTGAACCTCTAGCTAAAGCAGCACCAGTTACCACCACAGCTGCTGAAGCAAGTATTGAGAATCCGACACCAAGTAATTTTGACAACTCTGCCGCTCTTGCTGAAAAAGCTGCCAAAGAAAAAGCTGCCAAAGAAAGAGCCGATGCTGAAAAAGCAGCCAAAGAAAAGGCAAACAAAAGTAAAGCTGCAAGTGAAAAAGCTGCTGCTGAAAAAGCCGCTATAGCCGCTGCTACTGTCGCCATAGAAAAAGCCGCTAAGAAAGTTGCTGCACCAGCAGCGAAAGCCATAGACAACGGCGTTCCTGCTACTCGGGTCAGAGGAAGAGATTTTGCAAAATATGATTTGTATAAAGTCCAGATTTTACGTCCGGAAAGAACCGGATTTGGCGTTCAGGTCGCTTCTCTGACTGACTACGCAAACGTGATGCGTCAGGTCGCCGAACTACAGGAAAAATGGTTTAACAACATTTTAATCAGCGTAGAAGAAGGTCCAAAAAAAGTATCTATTTATAAAATCATGTTAGGACCTTTCCCTGATCGGACTACGGCTAAAAGTTATGAGAAGGATTTGAAGCGCAAGAAAAAGATTGATGGGTTTATTGTGGATTTGAGTAGTGTGAAGTATTAGAGTGTTGCGGGTTGCGGGTTGTTCACTCGTTATGTGGCGATCGCGGGAATATCTTATATAAATCTGTCAACCGTTTTTCAGCCGTCACTTAATCCTTGAATAACGCGACACCCTGCGGGGTTGTAAATTGCACTTGCTTGTTTTCTAGCGTGTATAACATCTTAGGTCCCACTTTTTGAAAATCGAACGCGTTTTTTTTGACCGGATTAACAGGATGAAAATTCTTTTTTCTTTTAGCGTGAACAATTAATACACGGTGTATTAACAGGATGCTTCGACTGCGCTGCTCCTCGTACGTCGCCAAAGGCTATGTCCGAACGCTTTCGCCGTGCCCCTACGACCTCATGCCTTCCAAAAAATCCCTCAACTCGCTCACAGACTTATCCAGCGCTCCCCCACCCTCCAACACCACCTGGGCTTGTTCGTAAAAAGTAGATCGCTCCTTCAAGTGAGTTTCAATAAATTGCAGCAACTCTTCTTCTGATTTTCCGATAAGGATAGGGCGATCTGCTATCTGACCACGTAAATGCCGGATGAGTTGCTTTGGGCTATGTTTAAGATAGATGGTTAGGCCATTGGCATTCATCCAGGTCATATTGTCGAAAAAACAGGGTGTTCCTCCACCACAGGCGACGATACCGGTTGAAGTAGATTCCAGCTCTTTCAACACCTTCCTTTCTATTTGCCGAAAGGCCTCCTCCCCTTTTACATCAAATATTTTAGCGATAGAAAGACCAGCATGGGCCATTATCAGATCATCCATATCCATAAACGAGGTATCCATTTGGGAAGCCAGTGCCTTACCAATCGTCGTTTTGCCGGAGCCCATATATCCTATCAGAAAAATTTTCATCTTAGAGTTTTCGCGATGATGCCGTTGAAGTTGTTTAAAATAGCCAAAAATTGCAACGCCTAGCAGCAAAAAACCGCTTTGTACAACCTAATAAACGGTAATTTCGTTTAGATTTGCAGTTTATTTATTAAAAGATTAATGAAAATGAGAAAATACATTCCTATCGTACTATTCTTCCTGCTACTTGTTAGCTGCAAAGACAAGGCTACTATTGGCAACTCCGATAAAAGCATTGATGCGATTAAGGATGCTGATAAGATTAGCAGTATCATCCGAAATCCTGTTAGTGCCAGCACTCCTAAGGATACATCGAATGTTGCAAAGATAGAGTTTGAGACAGATTTCTATGAGTTTGGAGAAATTAAAGAAGGGAAAAAAGCAAAGCATTCCTTTAAATTTAAAAACACAGGGAAAGTTAATTTGGTAATCACTGCTGCTAAATCTACCTGCGGTTGTACGGTACCTAGTTGGCCAGAAGAACCGATCGCCCCCGGAGGTAGTGGTGTCATTGACGTAGTTTTTGACTCCAAAGGGAAAAAAGGCGCAATTAGCAAACCCGTTCGCATCACTGCCAACACAACACCTCAGAACAGTGTTATACATATGAAGGGGGTTGTGCTGGCTGCGAATTAGAATTAGAAGGTGATCGCACTAAAAAAAAGGTAACTATTCAGTATTAATTACGATAGTGGGCTTTTGAACTTGCGCTTGACACTTGAACTTGCACTTTTCAAAATTCAAGTGCAAGTGTCAAGCGCAAGTTCAAATACCCTCAGTGCTTAGAGGTCCGCTCAGCAAAGCAAGCTGAACCGTTAAATGCCAGGTCAAAATTAATTTATAAAAGTTCTAGAATTAAGAACGAATAACAATACATACATGGAAACATTAAATTTACTATTCCCGATTCTAATCGTCGGTGTGTTTTATTTCTTTATCATCAGGCCGCAATCTAAAATGCGAAAAGAGCAGTTGACTTTTTCTGACAATTTGGAAAAAGGAGCTGAGGTCGTAACATCCAGCGGAATCATCGGAAGAATAAATAAGATCGAAGATCATATCATCACCTTACAGGTTGACACCAAAACATTTATCCGAATTACTAAGGGGTCTGTCTCCAAAGAAATGACAGAGTCTCTCGCAAGTCCAGATGAAGCAAAAGCAAAATCATAAGCCACCGAAAAAGCCATTTTTTCAATCTGACCGGGCAATACTTTTTGTCTGTATTGGTATCGCTTTGATCTTTTGGGTCATGACGAAGCTTTCGCAAAATTATCGGACTGCCCAGGAATTTGTGCTCGAGTATAATTTACCGGAAGGCAAAACGTTCACCAAACAACCTCCGGAATCACTCACAGCGACGCTCGACGGACAAGGCTGGGATTTGATGTCTAATTACTTTAAAGGTGCTGAACGAAAGTTGTCGTTGGATCTCAACAACTCCTCCCTACAAACCTACAACAGTAATCAACTTGTTAGCAAACTGACCCCCAGCGATAAAGATATTACGATTAATGGGATCAACATCGATTTACTGATGCTCAACGTTGAAGAGGAGATTTCCAAAAAGGTGCCAGTCGTGTTGAGTTCTAATTTTGAGTTTAACAGCCAGTATCAATTAAAAGACGCCGTTACATTGACCCCCGACAGTATTGAGATCAAAGGCCCTGCTTCTATAGTTGGTGCAATGGATGTATGGCAGACAGAGCCCTGGGTTTTAAAAAACATCAACTCCGACCAGCAGAAAAATTTGCCACTGGAGCAACCGGAAAATACTTTGACAAAAGTCTTTCCCCTATATGTTCACGCCGAACTTAGCATCGAACAACTGACGGAGAAATCATTGTTCGTTCCCATTTTCATAAAAAACGCGCCCGACAGTCTTAAGATATTTCCTGAGAATATTAAAATCACCTGTGTGGTCGGACTCGGTCGTTACAATGATATCAATCCCAATAGCTTCACCCTCGAAGTGGACCTTGATGGCGTGGAGCTCAATGCTGCTAATAATACCCTTCCTATTTTACTTACCCGACAACCTGACTTTGTAAAAATTGTGACGATGAGCTACCTTTCTGTGGAGTTTTTTATTGTGAAGCAAGAGGCGGCGGCGAATGGTGGGGAGTGACCTTGCTTTGCTCGTCTTGGGTCGATTGGAACACGGATTTGACGGATTGAACGGATTTCCACGGATTTTTTTGTTTTATCGCACTCTGTTAGTTGTTCTCTTTTACGTTAGAGAGTTTCACATTACACGAAAAAAATCCGTCCTAATCGTCCGCCGCCATAGGGCTTTGGCCGACGGAGGCCGTTCAATCCGTCAAATCCGTGTCCCATCCCCGTTAGTATCCTCATTTTGGCCTCGACTTTGACTCTATTAGTTGTCAACAACCTGTTAATCCGGAAATGTTTACACCTAAAACCGTTATATTTACTCTATGAATAAATCAACCTACTTTTCTATACTCCTGTTTTTAGCTTTGGCGGTGAACCTAAACGGCCAAATGCTCCGGGGAACGGTGGTCAATCAGGATGGCTTGCCGCTGTTTGGGGCGACCGTTCAATGGGAAGGTGAAAACAATGGTGTGGTCGCTGATGAAGAAGGTCGTTTTGCTTTAGCTCAAAAAGCAGAAACGGCTAACTTACTGATCAATTATGTAGGTTATAATGAAATCGTGATCGAAATATTACCGGAAGAAAATGACGTATTGCTTGAAGTGGCGGGTGTGGCCAACCTGATGGAGATAGAAGTCGCAGCTAAATTTCGGGACACCTATATTTCCTCTATCAATCCTCTGAATGTTGAATCCATAACCGGCGCAGAATTCAAGAAGGCAGCCTGCTGTAGTTTAGCGGATTGTTTTGAAACCAATGCTGCCGTCGATGTCAGCTATGCAGATGCCGTCACTGGAGCACGCGAAATGGAGATGCTCGGCTTACGCGGATTGTATACCCAAATGTTGATTGAGAAAAGACCCGCACTATCAGGATTGGGTGCACCACTTGCATTAGAATTTTTACCCGGCACCTGGCTGGAAGGCATTAGTATTTCGAAAGGAGCTGGCTCTGTACAAAGTGGTTATAGCGCCATCACCGGACAGATTAATACCGAATTGAAAAAACCATTTGAGGACCATCCCTTTTATGTCAATCTTTTTGCGAATCCTACTGGTCGTGTCGAAAGTAACATTCACCTAAACAAAGTTATCAACGATACCTGGAGTTCCGGACTTTTACTACATGGAAGTTACCATGGCAGAGATGTGGATCGCAATGATGACAACTACCTTGACATTCCACATCGAAAAATTCTAAATGGCATGTATCGTTTGTTTTATCGCGGCGCATCCTGGAGAAGTCAAATCAATGTACATCTCATCAATGATGAAAGAGAGGGTGGCCAAATTGCTGAAGACAATGCGCCTTCCGGTTCTTTTTATCGGGTCAAGCAAAAAAATAAACGCGCTGAAGTTTTTGGAAAACTGGGATACATTTTTGATAAACCCAACACTTCTATCGGTAGTACTTATAGTTTCTCTCAACATGAACTCGACAATAACTACGGCAACACCCTACATCGCGGTAGGCAACGAAATGCTTATGCTTCATTGGTTTACAGTACTATTTTGGGCAACACCGATCACCAAATTTTTACTGGTGCCAGTTTCCTATATGATGACTATGATGAAAAATTGAATGATACCGATTTCAGTAGAGTTGAGCGCGTGCCGGGTGTTTTCTTTGAGTATATGAAATGTGGCGGAGCTGCTGATAAAGTAAACATTAGTGATCGACTTGGCCTGGTAGCAGGTATTCGCGTCGATCATCACAACTTATTTGACTGGTTGGTTTCACCAAGAGCGAACCTTAAATACGATGTGACGGACAACACTGTTGCCCGACTAGCGGTGGGCTTAGGTCACCGCACGCCTAGTGTAATTGCAGAAAACACCAGCTTATTTGCCAGCAGCAGAACAGTCGACGTACTGGAAACGCCAAAAATGGAATCAGCCTGGAATTATGGATTCAACCTCACTCAAAGCTTTACCATTAAAGAAAGAGAAGGACAGTTTGCACTCGACCTTTATCGGACTGACTTTACAAATCAAGTTGTTATTGATCTGGATCAGGGACACGAAACGGCCTTCATTTATAATCTGAATGGCCAGTCCTATTCCAATAGTTTGCTGACTATGCTTAGCTATGAATTGGCACCGCGACTGGATGTAAAACTGGCCTACAAATTTAATGATGTAAAAGTTGAATTCGAGCAAGGACTTGAGCAAAGAACTTTCGTTGCCAGACACCGTGGCCTGATCAACTTTGATTATGACACTAAAAAGGAAAACTGGGCCTTTAGTACTACTTTCCAATTTGTAGGCAAGCAACGATTCCCGGATAACAGTAGTCGCCCGGAAGAGCTGGTGCAAGATCATACGGGCTTCTCCCCTGCTTACACGCTGATCAATGCGCAGATTACCCGCAAGTTTAAAAACTTTGAGATGTACCTTGGCGGAGAAAACCTAACAAACTACAAGCAACGCAATCCGATTATTGATGGTGAAGCTCCTTTTGGTGAGTACTTTGATGCTACGCAGGTTTATGCGCCGGTGTTGGGGATTAAGGGGTATTTTGGGATTCGGTATTGGATTGGTGAATGAGGGGCCTGGAGCCGGGAGTCGGGGGTCAGTATTTCCCATAATTCGTAGTGATACGCGAGATTTCTCCCGCTAACGGGCCTAAAAGATCGGTAAGCACTCCCTTTGATGTATCAAATCGGAGGGTAGTATTTCTAATGAGTTTCCTTCTAACATAGATTTGAACGCGGAGGCGCTGAGGTTTCCTTCTAACGTAGCAGGACGCGAGAGGCGCGGAGATTTTTTATTTGCCTTTGGCAAACTCAAAATTACTTTATGAAGTTGTTTAAGTTATAACCTTTGGAGCGCGATCGAATTTTAAGCGAAGCGGAAAATCCCTGCGCCTCCGCCCCTCCGCGTTCAAAAATTCACCTACTCACCACCTCCTAACTCTCCCCTATTTCTTTTCCATCTTTTTGGATTATGAAAAAAAATAGATATCTTCCCATCATGACCAGACTACTCCTTTCTCTCTTCATCCTATTTTGCCTAAGCTGTGATAACGACAAACCAAAGATGGAATTGAATAAATCCGGTGATCGCCTGAAAGGGGCTCAAGCATTTTGCCAATCTATGCTCAACGAAAAAATGCAATCCGTTGGAGTTAAACCTATGTCTTATGAGATTTATCTGCGCGCATTTAAAATGGAAAAAGAGCTGGAGGTTTGGATGAAGAACGAGGAGGAGAGTAAGTGGCAATTATTTATCACTTATCCGTTTTGCGAGACTAGTGGTAAATTGGGGCCTAAGCGAATGGAGGGTGACTTGCAGATTCCGGAAGGATTTTATCATATTGACCGATACAATCCAACGAGTAAATTTTACTTGTCCTTAGGGATTAACTATCCGAATGCTTCTGATAAAATATTGAGTGATGCGAAAAAACCGGGGTCGGATATTTTCATACATGGTGGTTGTGCCACGGTCGGTTGCATTCCGATTACGGATGAAAAGATAGCGGAGTTGTATGTGCTGGCGGAGGCTGCTTTCCGACAAGGGCAGCGGGAAGTTCCGGTGCATATCTTTCCGGTTCGAATGGAGGAAAAGCAGCTTAGGAAGATTGCGAATTCGTATCCGGAGCATATTAAATTTTGGAAGCGATTACGGGTTGGGTATGACCATTTTGAGCTGAATCGGGAGTTGCTGGAGTTTAGTGTGGATTCTGATGGTTCGTATTTGTTTTGAGATCGATAGCAATAAATTGAAATGTGTGTATTTTGTTTGCTACTTTAGTGGAAACAAAAGTTTATGAAAATTAAAGCGAGCTTGTATTCCTGTCTGTTTATTTGCCTCACAGCCTTTTTATTGCAATCTTGTTCTCCTGATGATGAGGATTGCCCGGAACTGGGCCCACCAGTTGTCAATATTGACAATATTGAGTATGACTGCTTTAGGTGTAATCAAGTAAAAGAAATTTTTGTCGTTTTATCAGAACCGCCTACTTTCGGATCAGCTGAAACTGATGTTGAAGATTACTTCTATTCAAATATTGAGATTGCAGGAATAGATGAAATTGAAGAGGGAACAATAGCCCTAAGGCTTATTATTCTAGATTCTGGTAAACCCTGCTTATCTACGGTAACTGGTATAGATGTACCATTTGAGAGCCTCCTGGGTTTTGACATTCTGATAGAAAATATGCCTGATTGGGAACCCGGTATACATCGGGAAGAACCGATTTTTGCTTATTATTCTTTCGTCATTCAAATTGTTAATGGAGAGATAGTGGAATAGTACCCTCTATTAAAAAATCTAGGGAATGCCTGGTCAAATGTGTTTATGAGTTTTTAAATCAAAATCAAAAATTCAATCAAAATCAAAATCAAAAAAACCTCAAACGCGATCGTCCTATATATCTGACAATCTGATTATTATGGTCTGTATTCTTGCGTTCGTGAGAAATTTTTGATTTTGATTGATGTTTTGATTGAAAGACACCATTTAGAGAATAGTCCCAAAATCTGTTTAAATTCGTTAGACCTGTCAAATCTGTGTTTCATCAACCTATAGGGGCAAAACAAAAAAAAATCCCGAATTCTGATCGCTCAGAATCCGGGATTTTTTTATCCTTCTTTATAGCTCTTATTAATTACTGCTTCTTCTTCTTAGGCTCCGGTAACTTAGCATAGCCACGCTCCTTCATCGCCTGATCTACCAACTGAATTTCCTGAGCAATCATTCCCTGGTTGTCACCGTCAATCGGATCAGCCAAATCTAATGCTGCCACCATGAACTCTTTTGACAAGTTGTACTCCTGATTGTTTTTCATCTCCATAGCGATACCCATGTAGCAAGTCTGGAAGTTTGATTCCACTTCTGCCATTTCATTTCCAATGACAGCTAAGCGGCTTCTTAGGTTGTTTAAACTACCTTTAATGGTTTCACCGTCAGAGAACGTGTAAGTTGACTTTACAGAAAGTTTTCCATTTCTCCACTTGTTTACCAATTGATCACCGTTATTAAAAAAGTAAGTAGCCACCCCGTCAAGAGATCCATTAATCCAGTTTGCTTTAAGTGTATCGCCTTCTGTCCACACCACCATTCCTTCACCTTCCTTTACACCTCCTACACTGTTTCCAATATAATAAGATCCATCTGTATAAGTGTAAGAACCCTCCCCATCCTCTACACCGTTTTTCCATTCACCGTTGTAGTTCTCACCTGACAAAGTCATGAAGATACCTACACCATGACGTTTTCCTTTTTGAAATTCTCCTACGTATTCATCCCCATTTGGATAAAACATAGAACCTTGAGTTCCGATTTGGTCTTTTTCCCATTCTCCTTCAAAACGTATTCCGTTGGAGTGTGTAAAAGTTCCGAATCCGTGACGAAGGCCTTTTTCAAATTTTCCTTTGTACTCACTTCCATCCTGCCATTTCATCATACCATCTCCTTGTGGAAGTCCTTTTGAAATGGAACCGGTATAAACCATACCGTCCTTCCATTTAATCTCTCCCTCACATTTAGATTTCTTTTGACCACAGGTGTTTGAAATCACCTCTCCGGCATCAACCTGAGCTGTCAAACTAGTGGAAAAGAAAACGAGGCTTAAGGTAACTGCCGCAAATAAATTTTTAATAATAATCTTCATGTACTTAAAGTTTCGACTTGTTTAAAGAATAATAGATAGCGGGAGCGTTCAATTTGGAGGGAGAAACTACAAGAGCTTCAGATATGCTCAACACTGCTAAAATCGAACCAGTTTTGAGGCATGAATTTTTATTGAAATCTGTTAAAAACAACAACAAACAGTAAAAAACAGTAACAAAAAGGTATAAAAATCGAAATTCTTTAGTAAATTCGTATATCGTATTCAATTCAAGAAAATATGTTAAAGTGGGTTCCATTAACGGTAATTCAGATATTAACTACCATTCCTTAGTAAAAGTAGCCTTAGTCTGTATTACAACAAAAATAATCTTACACTTGACGAGTCTATCGTTCTTGATTTGAATAGTACAGCTATAGAAAAACCTATTTTAGAAAATAATTTACATGACCATGAAACGAATCAAGGCATTCTTCTTTGTTTTTACAACACTAATCTTTCTATCTACTTTCAACTCTTGCGATTTACCTGAACATTATTTTGAGCCAAAACCTGAGTGTAACAATAGTGTTGACTATTTCAATACGGCCGACTCTGGAAGTCCGGAATATCAAGCAATGGCAATTAGTATTCTTCGCGATCACCAGCCAGCATATTTTAGATATTTTTTCAAAACGTTTCTTGACGAGCAGCAAAATGTTTACATGCTCATGAATTTTAGAGGCAAGGAACATTGCTTTGAAATAAAAGTATTGGTTGATAATTGGGATAAACTCAATGGCATGTATCACGCGAATGGAAAGTCTTATCCTAATGAATTGTATGACTTGGAATGGTCGATCATTACGGTTAACGGGAAACAGGAAGTATATTATATAGATATGCATGATATTATTGACTAGGGAAATCTCGCAAAAGTCGAATAATCAATAATCACAGTAATTTTATAACAGCAAAAAAAACAACATCATGGCATTACCAATCCAAGAAGCATTTGAAGTGTTGCAAAACAGAGAGGAACACTTCGAAAAAATTGCAAAACAGGAATTTCCAAAAAACATCATTGCTGCTCAAGCAATATTGATTTGCATATTTACCTTCATGTATGGCCTCATCATGGGTAGTTATAATGGTTTTCTACAAGCGCTCTCAAGTGGTATTAAACTTTGGCTCTTGCTTTTTGTAACACTCACGATTTGTTTTCCTTCTTTTTACATCGTCCAATTGATTCTGGGATCGAAGATTACGATCAAACAATTATTGGTCATACTTTTAAGTGGATTTGTGATGACGACTACTATATTACTCGCCTTTGCACCTATTGTATTGTTTTTTCAATTGTCAGGTGATAACTACCAATTTTTACAACTACTGCATGTCTTCATCTTTGTTTTTGCGGGTTTCTTTGGAATGCGGGTAGTTTTGGAGGCGCTGAAAACTGCTTTTGAGGGAACGAATGTTTATCCCAAAATAGGACTGAATGTTTTTAGAATATGGGTTATTATATTTGCATTTGTTGGGGTACAACTTGCCTGGAACCTGCGCCCATTTATTGGAAGTAAGGACATGAAATTTGAGCTGGTGCGAAATAATACACAAGGCAATTTCTATTCTCATATTATAAAAGCCTTTGGTCATTTGTTGGGTGTACCTAATGCATATCCTCCTCCGGCTCATCATAACTCCTCGATGGATCCCAAGCCAACTACCCCGGACCCGGCTCAATTTGAGAAGCACTCTCCTACTCCAATTGTCCCCAAAATATCACAACCCCCAACACCAGAAGTCCCAAATCAAGAATAAACGTTTCAAATTCAGTAAGTTTGCAATCGAATGAGTAATATAATGACCATAGAAGAGGTGGCGCGCTATTTAAAGATGAAGCCTCAAACAATTTACACCTGGGCACAAAAAGGAAAAATTCCTGCTGCCAAAATCGGAAAAGAATGGCGTTTCCGAAAGGACTTACTCGATGAGTGGTTTAATCAGCATGTGGATGATAAGTTTCAGGAATTATTTGATAAGATTGAGAAGAAGAAGAAAGAGGAATGAAGGGGCGGGACCTGCCTAGCTGGCTACGGCAGACTAGGAGTGGGAAGTAAGAAGCTTCACTCGATCGTGGGCTCATTTAGAAATAACGACAAACAAGATTGGGGTGAGCAGAAGGATAAATATGAATTTCCTGTTAAAATGGTACGGTATTTTGAGGGGTGAGGTGTAGGAAATTTTGAATTGTTGAATGTTCCCATAAATAAAGTAAATTAACTAAACCGATAAAATAATTAGAAACATGAAGAAGTATTTTGGAATTGTAATTTTAATATTCAGCTTGCTTTACGTTGGCTGCAAGTCTGATTCCGTCCAACAAGTCGCCGATGGAGTAGCTACAAGTGCTGACACTTCCGGTGAAACTGAATCTCCTATTACTAAGTTGTCTAATGAAATGCCACCTGAATTTAAAGCACTTTCTATTCCTTTGATTGAAGGTTCTGAAATTGACAGGGCCAACAAGCACAATCACAATACAGGTGATAAGTTCCAGATTACCTTTTCTTGTAAAAAGACGCCGAAGGAAATTGAAGAATATTATTTAGAAACGATGAAGGGCAAAGGTTGGAAAGTAACCAACTACACCAGATCACCTCGTGGTGAACTTAAGTCTTATTTTTCTATTTGCAATAATGGTGAAAAACAATTAATTGTCAACGCGGTTCCTAATCAGAAAAACGACGAATCAACGGCTTCCTTAATTTTAATGGATATGCCTGTTTCAAACACTAAAGTTAAAGAGGAATAGTTACTGGATGGTGGAGGCAAGATGCTGGATCACACGGTACGTAGCGATCGCGGGCATCTTGCCTCCAGCATTTTGCATCCAGCATCTTACAAACTATTTAGGGAACAATTTAAACTCCACTCGTCGGTTCAAGCTTCGACCTTCTTCCGTTTTATTATCTCCGATTGGGACCATTGCCCCCATTCCTCCTACCAAAATTCGTTCGGGACGAATTCCTTTTGCTACCAAATAAATGTAACAGCTTCTTGCCCGACGAATCGACAATTCTTCATTATTAGTATACAAGCCCACGTTGTCAGTATGGCCAGTAATACCTATTTGATGATCCGGATACTTCTGCAAAACAGAAATCACCTGATCCAACACTACATTCGATTCACGTTTTAATAAGTCACTACCCGTTTCAAACTGAACAGCTTGTAAGGCATAATCCAAAATAGCTGCATGTTCTTTTGCAATTTCCGGACAACCGTTTGGCATGTTCGGACCCGGTGAGTTCGGGCACTTGTCTTCTATATCAATGATCCCATCCCCATCTGAATCAGGGCAACCATTGAAGCGTCCCTCTCCTTTTGAGTTTGGACATTTATCATTGTTATCTGCCATACCATCACCATCCGTATCAGGGCAACCCATCAGTGTACCAGCCGCATTGGGACATTGGTCCAAATGATCAGCCACACCATCTTTATCCGTATCTAGTTCTGGGCAACCGCTTGCCTCACGTGAGCCAGCAGCGTCCGGACATTTATCTTCAATATCAATGACACCATCACCGTCAGTATCCGGACATCCCTGAATCGTTCCTGCGATAGTAGGACATTTGTCTATATTGTCTGTAACGGAATCTCCATCCGTATCCGGACAACCTTGTGTTTCTTTTGGACCTCCATCATTTGGACATTGATCCATCTTATCTTCAATCCCGTCGCCATCCGTATCCGGGCAACCATTGAAGAATTCCAGCCCTGCCACCTCGGGGCAAAGGTCATCGCCATCCGGAATGCCGTCTTTGTCCGTATCAGGTTTTGCTAAACCAGGCAAAATAATTTCATCCAAAACTTCATCATCTCCTCCGTTTCCAATCATAAAACCAAGTCCAAGTCCATGATGAAAATTATCTCGTTCACCATCGAGTGAAACACGGAACTCAGACTGAATATTCACATAAGCGTATTTACCTAAACGAATATTTAAACCTGCTCCAACGGGAACATGGAAGTATGTATTTTCAAATGCTTCCAATTCTCCGCTAATGCCAGCCGTTAAATAAGGAATTAAAATATTTTCTTCGCGATAGTGTTGCAATTGAGCAGAAAAACCAAGTCCGACAGTTGTTCGGTTGTTTTCTTCACCGGGTAAATTCACCACTCCAATTTTCAGAGGGATTACCGCATTGATTTGAGGACTCAGATTTCTAAGATAATCAATTTCAAAACCTCCCCGATATTTATCAAAATCGGTAAAGTCGCTGGTAGAAGGAGAATAGTAGTCTGTAAAAATCCGTTTTCCTATCAAGGCGTTTGGTCGTACAGGAATTTGAGCAGAAATGGAAACCATACAAAATAGAGCAATTAGGAAAGTGTAAATCAGTTCTTTTTTCATCACAATAAATTATTGTTAAATCTGTTTTTGAGAATAATTTTTCACGCAATTTGTTTGCGAAATAATGCTGTTCTGAGCAGTTTACCTTTAGTGGAAGTAAACCGATCTGTTTAAACTTATAAAACCTTTTATTTGTTGAAGTTGTTTAAAGCAACAGACCAGTTGATTAGTATCAAAAATACTACCACTTTAAAGATAAAACATATATGTTTTCGTCTTTGACAAAAAGCTTAGCGCTCCTGTAATAGGGTATTCCGCAAAAGTGGTTGATGCTCAATAGATTAGGGGCGACAATACGGACGTCACTCCTCAGGAAGTGTTTGAACGAGTCAAATATATGGAAAAAACTGTATTGGCGTTTAATACTTAGGGCTTTTGTTTATCGAAATAGCGCCTACTTCCGTCTAATCTGTTTTTAGGCTGGGCAAAATGCAGTATATTGTGGGGAAGACCGAGGACGGGAGACGCTGGCTGATAATTGATTTTGGCACTGGAAAAAGGAGTTAAATATAAAATATAAAACCGCGAAATGTAACATGTAAAAGTTTTCCCACTAACGTAGAACACCTGCTTGTTTACCGAAGTAATACGAAGGCATGGCTTGGCGGGCACTTTTACATTTTATATTTATCGTTTTGCGGTTTTACATTAAAAAAAGCTGCTTATAGCAGGAAAGCTTTACTTATAGTATGGCTGCATCATAAGGTCTTCCGGTCATCCGGTTTTTTTTAACCCAGCAATCTTTAATTTAAATGAACAAAGAAGGACAATCCATTGGTTTACTTACCATCATTTTGATTTTTGCATTCGTGGTGCTTGCGAGTTTTGCGATTCGAAGTGGCATCTTTTTTCTGATGGCGCTGGTTTTTCTGGCGCTCATCATCGGAGGAGTCTTCTATTTGATTCGACAGTATATGCTTCGGGGCAAGGGCGTTTCATTTGACACAAAAGTCGTTGGTAAAATTCATCAATCTATAAAAGCCTGCGATGATCAGATCCGAAAAAACATCAACGAAATCGAAGAAATAAAAGAAGACATTGACGACTTGGATTCACATCTGATTCCTGGTCATGATATCAATGAAAAATCGAGAGAGGAAAGTCAACGTTTGATCAGAGCTTTTGAAAAACAAATTGACCTTCGCAAAACCAAACTGGCATTCTACGAAACCTGCAAAAAGAAATTAGAAACTATTCTGTACAACCATAAATTAGCCATCGCATTAGAAAAAAAACAGAACCGACTCAATGAACTCGAAGAAAGTCAGTATGAATCCCTCGCTCAAATGGAAACGTTGAAAACCGAGTTGGAATACGACAAGTCTTACATCAGCACCATTGAGCAGCTTTCGCTGAAAATGCTACGTAGTAACTCGATTGGCGATGCGGAGGCTTTGAATTTGGAGTTGGTTCAGATTACTAAAGAGTTGAGAAGGCTGTAGATACGAACTCCCAAAAACATCGTAGATTTACAACATGAAATTACTCCGCCTACTACTCATCCTGGGATACATCGGCACCTTTTTTTGTTGCGATAATCTGCAACAGCAACAATTCATCTATATCGGACATTGCTACAACTGGAAGTCGGAAAACGGCAATCAGGTTGATCCCCGCATTGAAAAATTAGAGCTTAAATCATATGACCAAATCTGGCTGGGTGGTGATGTTTGCAGTCGCACATCGGAGCAGAGCAGCACCCTCGACTATCTCGACAAACTATTTGCGATAAGCAACTCAAATACCCATTGGTCACTGGGCAATCACGACATCTACAAAGGCAACAAACAACTCATCCAGCAAAAAACAAAACGTCCCTCCTACTACACCGCAGATCATGAAGCCATTTCTATTTTGGTGCTGGACACCAACCTTGGGCATCCACAATTAGCCCCCGGTGACAGCCTCGATCTTTGTAACCATCTAAATCAACAATTTCAACTTTTAAAAAATCTAACGGATACGATTGCTCAGGCAAAATACCTGGTAGTACTGCATCACCATGCTTTGCTATCACCAAAACTGGCTGATGGAAAAAAGGAACTGACCGATGTATTTCATTATGTGTTGCCACAACTGCCGTTTAGTTGCACACCAGCCGGCACCTTTGAAGATCTTGCCTATCCCCTTTTAAAAAAGGTACAAGACCGGGGAATACAAGTCATCTTAATTGGTGGAGATTTTGGCCAGCGAGCCAAACGGTTTGAATATAAAAATGCAGATGGTGTCTGGTTTCTGGGATCAGGTATCAACAACTCCATGGATAAAAAATATCAGCCGGAGTATGTCACTAGTTTGAATCCGGATAGTATTTTGGTATTTGATTATGATGTGGAGGCTCGGGAGTTGGAATGGGAATTTCGGGCGCTTGGGGGAGATTTTGAGTAGGCTCTCTTATCGGGGATGGGACACAGATCTAACGGATTGAACGGATTTCCACGGATTTTTTCTTTTCTAACGCGCTCAGAATATTGAACTTTTTTTACGTTAGAGGGTTTACGTCCTACGAAAAAAAATCCGTCCTAATCCGTTCAATCCGTTAGATCCGTGTCCCATCCACGGCAGAGGGCAACACTACTTACCAGCCTTATACTTATCAAAAGTAGTAGTCTTGTAAGCTTCTTCCTTCGCATACTTCAGCTCCGTCATAAAAGCATCCTTATCTTTAAAACCCGGAGAAATCATGATACGCTGAACTTTTTCATCCATGTAAACAATAGATGGGTATGACATCCTTTTATCCAAAAGCGCTGACGCTAGTTCGTGGTAACCTCTCCTTCCGCTGGCAATAAATTTAAACGTATTTCCGGAAAAATTGATGTCCTCTTTTTGCTCCGCGTTTAGTTTAACGGCGTAGTAGTTTTCGTTGACGTAGTCAATGACTTCCTTTTGGTTAAACGTTTTATTGTCCATCACCTTGCACCAGTGGCACCAGCCAGTGTAAACATCAATAACGATTTTTCGAGGTTCTTTTTCTGTGGCAGCGATGGCCTCTTCCCAGCTCATCCAATTGATTTTGTCCCCTGCTACATTTGCCCCAGCGGGCATAAATGCGTAAAAAGAAAAGGCCGTACAAAACAAAGCTACGACTGAAAGTGTCTTAATAATATTCATGTGTTTGATTTTTAAAAAAGAGACGGAAGTCCGAAGTTTCCCTCTGACGTGAATTTAAAATAGAACGATTGCAGGCCTAATACGTCCACGGGAAACTTCGGTCTCCCGTCTTCGGTCTCAACTATTCCAACAGAATAGTCAATTAATTGCCTGATACTTTTATAGACAAACATAGTTCGCATATATTGCACCAAAACGGGAGAAAACATCTATTGTTTTCGGGAAACCATAAAAAAATGCAAAAATGAAACGAATTGTCGTAGGAATTGGAGGAGCAAGCGGCTCTATTTATGCAAAAGTACTGCTGGATAAACTGGTTGGATTGCAAGATCAAACCGATGCCATTGGTGTAGTTATGAGTAAAAATGCCAAATTCAACTGGGAACTGGAACTTGAAAATACCGAGTATAAAGCTTATCCCTTTGACTTTTATGAGAAGGATGATTTTATGGCGCCATTTGCCTCTGGCTCTGCGAAATATGAGACACTGATTGTTTGTCCCTGTTCTATGGGATTGTTGGGGCGTATTGCCACTGGTGTTTCCAGCGACTTGATTACCCGTGCAGCAGATGTGATCCTGAAGGAACGGCGGCGATTGATTTTGGTTACCAGAGATACGCCTCTAAGTCTCATCCATATCAACAATATGAAAACAGTTACAGAAGCCGGTGGAATTATTTGTCCGGCGACGCCGAGCTTTTATAGTAAACCCAAGACTTTTGAGGATTTGGTGGCAACTGTGATTGATCGGGTGTTGGATTTGTCTGGCTTTGATTTGGACGCTTATCGTTGGGGTAGTTGATCAACCTATTGAAGTTGTTTCGATCTGTCATATAAACTTGCTGCTCACAGATACAGGACATTACTATTGACATTGCCATTGAAAAAATTGGCTGTAAGGCATTAATCCCTTATATTTACTTCTTCAAACCAGATTTAGGGTTTTGCCAGATATAAGAAGTTGTTTAAACAACTTCATAAAATCAAACTTAAAAAATTGATATGACTAAGAATCCTGCAAAGAAAGAGAAAAAGAAAGCGGCATATTCCAAGAAGACCTACCTCGAATGGTATGAGATGATGCTTCGCATCCGCCGTTTTGAAGAACGCACATTGATGGCTTATGGTCAGCAAAAAGTACGTGGTTTTTGCCATGTTTATATTGGACAGGAAGCCATTGCAGCAGGTCTGATTTCAGCAATTAAGCCGGAAGATGCCATTGTAACGGCATATCGCCAGCATGGTATCGCTATTTCACGTGGCATTACTACAAAGGAAGCCATGGCGGAGCTTTTTGGTAAAAGTGGTGGTATTGTAAAGGGAAAAGGTGGCTCTATGCACTTTTTCAGCAAGGAAAAGCGATTCTTTGGTGGAAATGGTATCGTTGGAGCTCAAATTCCAATAGGAACCGGTATCGCTTTCGCTGAAAAATACAAAGACACCAAGAACCTTTGTGTAACGATGTTTGGTGATGGAGCTGCTCGCCAAGGCGCTCTTTATGAGTCATTTAACATGGCCATGACCTGGAAATTGCCTGTTTTGTATATCGTTGAAAATAATGGATATGCGATGGGTACTTCCGTAGAAAGAACTTCTAATGTATCGGATTTATATAAAATTGGAGAGGCATTCGATATGCCATCTGAGCCAGTTGATGGTATGAGCCCGGAGGCCGTGCACGAAGCTTTGGAAAAAGCGGCAAAGCACATTAGAGCCGGGAAAGGACCTTACTACCTGGAAATCAAGACGTACCGATATAAAGGCCACTCTGTTTCTGACCCTGCTAAGTACAGAACCAAAACAGAACTGGCCAGCTATAAAGACCGCGACCCGGTCAAAGAAACGGAGAAGAAGATCGTGGATAATAAAATTGCCTCTCAAAAGGAGATTGACGCTATCAAAGCAGCTATTAAGACTGAAATTGATGAAGCAGTCGCTTTTGCAGAAAGCTCACCTTATCCAGATCCTTCTGAGCTTTACACAGATAATTATGTTCAGAAAGATTATCCTTTCCTTACGTAATTTAGCTCATTCTATTGGATAAACAGATAACTTTTAGAGCAACTACACCAAGAAAGTTAATTTAAAATAGAACTTGATGCCTACAGGCAAACCATTGATAATCAGGGCTTCAGCTTTTTCTCGTCCCCACAGCTAAGGCGACGAAACTTAAAAAGAGCTTCCCCCTAATCATCAAGCCTTTACCTTCGGCTTTCAACATCATTATAAAACAACTTCAGTAATTAGGAGCCTCATTTACAAGAGTGCTCCTAATTTTTTTGTCGATTTCCGAACAAAATCAGCATTATATAGTAAGAATGATTATTTTTGCGGTGCTTTACATAAAAACCAGATTGATTCTGGGAACCATTTTTCTAAAAAATCGATTTTCGTTGTTGATAATCAGTTACTTAAAGAATTAAATTTATCAACATTTGTCAACAACAAAAGTCTCATCAAAATCAATGTACTTATGGCAATCAGAAGAAATAAAAAGGCAAATGACGAAACACTCGTTGATATCGTTGAAGTAAAGGAAAGTGCCTCGGATTGGATCGACAGAAACCAGAAAACTATTTTTGGCGCCCTGTTTGGCCTCGTTTTAATCGTAGGTGGATTTCTTGCCTATAAGCAATTCGTAAAAGCCCCTAAAGAAAAGGAAGCTATGAACGTAATGCAACAGGCACAACTACAATTTGAAAGAGACAGTTTTGCCATAGCTCTTTCTAACCCTGGCAACGGTGGTCTCGGTTTCCTTGATATTGTTGATCAGTTTGGTGGAACCGCTGCTGGCAACCTGGCTAACTACTACGCAGGTATTTCTTATCTACGTTTGGGAAAATACGACGCTGCTATCGATCACCTCAAATCTTTCTCTGCCGACGGAGCTGTACTTCCTGCCACTAAACTAGGAGCTATCGGTGACGCTTACGCTGAAAAGAATGATTTGGATAGTGCTTTAAGCTACTATTCTAAAGCTGCCGCTGCAGTTGGAAATGAATTCACTTCTTCTATGTACCTAAAAAAGGTTGGTTTACTCAACGAGAAAAATCAAAACTGGAGTGGTGCTATGGCTGCTTACAAGCAAATCAAAACGAAATACCCACTTACCATTGACGGAAACGACATTGATAAGTATATTTCACGCGTTGAAGCTAAGTTGTAAAACATAAGAAGACGGCCTTTCCTGCCGAAAAAAATAAACGAACCGGGATTTGGGGTAACCTTGTCCCGGTTCTGTTGTTTAGATTCGTTGAGGCTAGTAAGGCTGCTTAGTAAAGGGTGAAAGGATGTTGGATGTTAGCTGTTTTTTACGTGCGCTTTGCGTTCCTACGCTCAAGCTTTCTCCGGCGGCCGTAGCCTCTGGCGAAGGACTCGGCGGCACAAAGGCCGTAAAGGAGCTTGGTGCTCTACGACCCGTGAAGCCACCCCGACAAGCACTACTATTAGCTCACCATTAGACGAGCACCAACATCCCCACACTCGCGAAGGGCGCGTACATCTAACATCCATCCAAAATTAGCGCTTAAAGCCACCATAACCACGAAAATGAAATTTTAAACCACCAACCATGTCAAGCAAACTAAAAAATCTATCCACCTACAACGATAAAGACATTCCAAATGCAAAGGATCTGAAATTTGGAATTGTCGTTTCAGAATGGAACTCAAAAATCACCCATGCACTCTATGAAGGTTGCCTCGAAACACTTTTGAAGCATGGTGCTTTAGAAGACAACATCGAAGTGATTCAAGTGCCCGGTTCTTTTGAACTAACGGCAGGTGCCCGCATGCTCGCGCAGCGTTACAGCTCTGATGCCATCATTTGCCTGGGCTGTGTCATCACCGGCGAAACCAAGCACAACGAATACATCAATATGTCCGTCGCACAGGGTTTAACCAACCTCAGCATTGCATCCGGCCGACCATATATCTTCGGTCTCCTCACTCCCGAAAATGAACAACAAGCACTTGACCGCGCTGGTGGCAAGCACGGCAACAAAGGCGTAGAGGCCGCGGTGACTGCTATTAGAATGGCGTATATTAAAAAGGATTTGGGAACTAGTAAAAGTACTATTGGATACAGTTAACTGGGGTCGCGAGCCAGGGGAATTTTGAATGATTGAATGGGTGAATTTTGAATAGGCCTCCTACCCCGACGGGACACGGATTTTCGCAGATTAAACGGAGAAAGGACGGATTTTTTTCCTGCGATCGTAAAAACTATCACGACAGAGGGGAATCCGTGTTCATCGTCCGCCGCCAAAGGCTCTGGCCGAACGCTTTCGCCGAAGCTTCAGCGTAGGAGCACGGTGGCCGTTTAATCTGCGAAAATCCGTGTCTAATCAAAAAGATCGCGCAAGCGATCCGCGGTAGAAGACTCATTCAAAATTCAAAATTCCTCCACTACACTCCGACCTCTCAATAAAACAACATGAAACTACACACCATCAACACAGGATTCTTCAAACTCGACGGCGGCGCCATGTTCGGCGTAGTACCAAAAAGTATGTGGAAGAAAATCAATCCACCAGACGACAACAACATGTGTACCTGGGCCATGCGCTGCCTGCTCATCGAAACCGGTGATCGCAAGATTTTAGTGGACACTGGAATTGGCAATAAACAAAGCGAAAAATTCCGATCGCATTTCGAACCACATGGTGACGATTCACTCATTGGATCTTTGGCAGCAAAAGGTTTTAAACCGGAAGACATAACGGATGTCTTGTTGACGCACTTGCACTTTGATCATTGTGGTGGAGCCATCAGGCACAATGAAGCGGGTGAAGCCGTTCCTACTTTTCCGAATGCGACTTACTGGTCAAACGAGCGACACTGGAACTGGGCCATGAATCCCAACCCAAGAGAGAAGGCTTCCTTCTTAAAAGAAAATTTCCAACCATTAAAAGATTGGGGAAAACTCCAATTCATCACCGCAGTAGATGGGGAGGAATGGATAGAAGGCATTAGCATTCACTATGTTTTCGGACATACCGAAGCTATGATGGTTCTGAAAATTATAGCTGGAGAAAAAACGCTGATTTATTGTGCCGACCTCCTACCCTCTTCCGGACATATTCCTTTGCCTTATGTCATGTGTTACGACATCCGACCTTTGGTCACCTTGCAGGAAAAGGAAATACTCCTCAAGCGGTCCGCTGAAAAAAATTACTACTTATACTTTGAGCATGATCCTAAGATGGAATGTGCGACGGTTCACAAGAATGAGAGAGGACGGGTTGTTTTGAAAGAGTCGTTTTTGATGGAGGAGGTATTTTGAAAAGACGGAAGACTTTGAGTACTGGAACTTCGATAATTGATTTTGGTACTTCTTAATGTAAAACCGCACTAATAGTCTAGCCTTACCGCATTCGGTATTTCAACAAAATAATTACAAAATATGGTATTTATACAAGTTGATGAAGAGTTGAAGAACGCCTGTCCTAATTTAAAATTGGGGCTTTTGCAATGTAGTGTTGTTGTAGAACCAACATCAGAGGCCTTGTTAGCTGAGATTCAGAAAGGCATTGAAGAGTTACAGGCCAATTACAAGGTAGAAAACATTTCACAACGGTCTGTCATACAAGCCAGTCGAAAAGGCTACAAAGCCTGCGGTAAAGATCCGGCTCGTTACCGACTTGCTGCGGAAGCATTATTGCGACGTGTGGTGCAGGGCAAAGGTTTGTATCAGATCAATAATGTAGTAGATGCCTTAAATTTGGTATCAATAAAAACGGGCTACTCTATCGGCGGCTACAATGCTGACAAAATAAACGGAAAAATTACGCTGGGCATCGGAAAAGAAAATGAACCTTATGAAGGAATCGGCCGTGGTGCTTTGAACATTGCGAACCTTCCGGTGTTAAGAGATGAGGCGGGTGCTTTTGGAACGCCTACCAGTGACTCACTTCGCACTTCGATCAGCGATGAAGCGAGTACTTTCCTTATGGTTTTTTATGATTTTGATGGACAGGGTGCGTTGAATGCGGCGCTTGATTTGTCGGTGGAGCTTTTGGAGCGGCATGCTGGTGGTGGGGATTTTGAGGTTACGATTTATTGAAGGAAGACCGAAGATTCCATCTAACGCAATGGGACACAGATTTTCGCAGATGAAACGAATATGAACTGATTTTTTTCCTGCGATCGTAAAAAAATTTCAAGACAGAGGGAAATCCGTGTTCATCCGTCAAATCCGTCAAATCCGTGTCCCATCATGCCAGAAGGCCACGTCAGGCTTTTATTTAAAAACAAACCCATGTTAGAAAAAATACTTTCCGATCTAAAACCATACAGCGCAAAGCTAGTGGCCGTATCCAAGACGCGACCCAACGAGGCCATTCAGGATCTGTACCATAAAGGTCAGCGCCTTTTCGGTGAAAACCGGGTACAGGAATTGGTAGAAAAACAGGAAGCACTTCCCAAAGATATTGAATGGCATCTGATTGGACATTTACAAAGTAAAAAGGCAAAAGCGATTGCTGAATTTGTCAGTTGCATTCATTCGATTGACAGTCAGAAATTATTGGAAGTGGTGAACAAGGAAGCAGCAAAGCACGACCGGATGATTGATGTATTGTTGCAGTTTAAAATTGCGGAAGAAGAAAGCAAATATGGGTTTGACCTGGAAAGCGTGACCAGTTTGCTGGATTCGGAAACGTATAAGGCCATGACCAACATTCGCGTTTGTGGCGTTATGGGAATGGCGACTTTTACAGATGATACTGATCAGGTAAGAGCTGAATTTAAAAATTTGAAAAAGCTATTTGATCACTTGCGTGAAACGCAGTTTGCAAATGATGACAACTTTAAAGAAATCTCGATGGGTATGTCGGGTGATTATCCTATTGCATTGGAGGAAGGGAGTACGATGGTTCGGGTAGGTAGTTTGTTGTTTGGAGGGTGATGATGTAACCGAAGCTCAGGGATTTCCACGATCGTGGGGATTTGAGTTTGAACTTGCACTTGAGTTTGAACTTTTTTAAAATTCAAGTGCAAGTGCAAACTCAAGTTCAAGTCTCTTCTGACTATGTGCGAGGGTGTTCATTTAAGTGTGTCTGATGGTTTTTAAATCAAAATCAAAAATTCAATCAAAATCAAAATCAAAAGGCCTTTAAACGTGATCTACCTATTTAGTTGACAATCTGTTTGTTATGAGCAGAGCTTCTGCGTTCGTCTGTGTACGCCGAAGCCTTTCTCAGGAGCCGAAGCCTTGGCGAAGGATCTGGCGAAGGAGTAGGAAAATTTTTGATTTTGATTTTGATTGATGCTTTAATTGAAAGACACAGTTTACAGAACAGTCCCCTATGTACTCCGGGATATTTTAATTTTAATTGTAACTATTCAGCCTGCTTTGATCTGGGGGCTCCTGCGAACTGCGGGCATTTGAACTTGCACTTGATACTTGCACTTGAATTTTAAAAAGTGCAAGTTCAAGTATCAAGTG
>Ga0209187_1001214_pt1 | contig 32239 bp, 28 predicted proteins | sample BantaG_FD_187430 | JGI IMG/M metagenome (GOLD analysis project Ga0209187, IMG submission 187430) | Marine algal microbial communities from Bantry Bay, Ireland - BantryBay_4 metaG (SPAdes) (version 2) | ecosystem: Host-associated > Algae > Red algae > Unclassified | place: Bantry Bay, Ireland...
TGTCGATGCCGACAAAGGGTAAAACCATCACTCCAGCGTCGCTACGCTTCGATTGGGTGGCAGCTTTGCCTTGGTCCGGGTGGCAACCTTCAGCTGGAATGGGTGGCAGCTTTCACTGGTTTACGCAAGCGATATTCCAATGGAACTCTAAAAGGTGATTTATCTAGCACGGGAAGCTTGTTTCTATACGTTATTCTTGGTCGTTCAACCGAAATTCCAAAACTTCCATCTACAGATTAGAGTGAACAATACACCTAATCGATCAAGCTCGCGCTTGCTCATAGTCAGTAAGTCCTTGGATTGCATGACCAGTTCTCGGCTCAACGAATATCACCAAAGTGATACCATCTTGGCCGCACGGACAGGACATTTCTATTGTGGTAAATTAGGACATTACTAAAGTGGTACTACAGTCGACGGCGTAGAACGGTTGTTATGTTAAATCGTAGACGTGACTGTTCGGTCAAAACTTATCACGAGAAATCTTTAATATCCTCCTGCAGCTCTTTCACATGCTTTCCGACTCGCTTATGAAACTCGTACTCGACCTCGTCATTATTCATTTTTGTAACATCTAAAAGTATGAAGTAATCCTTTAGAACTTGTCGTTTCTGGATAATGTCATATTTATCGAAATTTGGAATATAACGCGTCTCGTATCTACGATGGGTTAACTCTTTAAATGCTCTCGAGAATCTTTTGGGTTTTATTGCAGCACCAAATCGAAGTACCATTTTGGATACGAAACTATCCAAAGCGTGTAGTAATGTTTCATCGTTTATTTCAGAAAAGAAGAATAGCCAACCTTTACTTTTATTCTCAAAGATACAACCCGTAATCCGAAGATTTAATCGCCATAGTAGGAAATTATCATTTTTAGTTTTCGAGTGATTATAGCTGGTAAAGATTCCAACGATTGACGAGCGTAGCTTCTCGATGGTGCCCAGTCGTGCCGTTATGGTGCTGTTATAAAACCGATAACCCAAATAGTCAAATTGATCTGATATTCCGCCGATAGTTGATTTTTCTGTTGGTAGATTTGGGTCATGTATCGACAATCCAATCTTTTTAAATCTAGAAATTGTTTCATTTGCTATTTTTTCTGCTTTAGCTGCATCACAAAAAATGAGGACGTCATCAACATACCGATAATAAGATATCTCGGGTCTCGATCTCATATATATATCGATATTTATCAAGTATATTTCCGCTAAGATGTTCGATATCGCTAATCCTTGTGGAACTCCTTTTTTTGCATTCAAGTCTGAACTTGCTGAAAAGGAAACCGTTGGTGTAACTAACGATGACTCGATCAGATGATTGATGTGCGGATTTTTTATCCTTTTTCGGAGTCGCGATTTTAGCTCTGGATGAACTATGGATGGATAGAAGTCTGAAACATCTAGCTTAATAAAGCCGCTATATATTTTCGATGAAATATCCTTTTTTACTTGCGAAATAATTACTTGAGGCAGTTCGAAGTTTAAACTCGGTTCGAACCTCTCTCCAAGAAATTCACACAAAGCACGAATCGCTATGCGGTCTCTAATTGTTGGTATTGATATTTCTCGAGGTACCTTCCCTCTACCTTTGCTAACAAGTTTTAATTTGTATTTTGTGAAATTGTATTCGCCTGAAATTACCTTGCGTGAGATAATTTCAATTTGTTTTTTTGATTGCTTTTGAAACGCGAATTGATTGATATTGTCTATACCAGTAGCGTTAGAGTATTTGACGCGAGAATCATATATCTGAGTGAGATTATCAACCGAAAAATGGTTTTTAAACTGATCGTATACTTTCAAGAAAAAGCCCGTGTAGCAGCAAATAGTAAAACGGGCAGAGTGTAAAGCAATATTAAAGTAACGTAGCGTAAAGCTATCCAACGAACGAAACATACCCAGTGGTACCATGTTGGTCGTCTATCAAGGTTTGGTTTTAACTTCGTGTCTTTTTCAGCAGGCAAGTGGCTGGTAGAGTACTCCTTGCAAAGCGCTATCGTATAGTCAATGTCGGCGTGGTTTTCGCATAAGCCTAATATGCTTTCATATTCCTTGGTTGCTGATTCTATATCGTAGTCTTCTACGCGAGTTTTCTCGTAAATCGGCTGAAGAGCTTCATAGCTGTCCTTAAATAGTTCAGCTCTTCCTTTGAAAGATCGACCAGAAACAAAGCCAGTGATTGCGAGCAAGAGAACGGAATAAATTACCCAACTAATTCCAGCTAGATCGCCGTTAGTACTGAACTTTAAGTAATAAATGGATGTTGCTACACCGAAAAATGAATACCACAGAAGCAAAATTTCCGACTGGACCGCGTTGTCTAACAGACGCTTTTCTGCTTGAATTCTAGATTTCCTAGTCCACCAGACATTATTTGAGAAAGACATCTACAGCTTATCCTTAATACTGTTGTGGGAAGTCTTTGGGTGTCACAAAGTTACTGATTAACACCCCATTAGGGGTTAAGCGATTTCGCTTAAGAGACATACTCTTCTGGATTAGTAGCACTCATTTCTGAGTAGTCAGATTTACTGACACACCCAAAGACTCCAATAGTGTACTTGTTTCCTTGAGCAACCGGCAGATGAATAAGATTTCAGCTAGAGCCAGTACCAATATTATAGATACTTATACTATATCATAACGTCTTTTATGATATATATTTCAGATACTTAAAGACGCTTTCCCGGCAGGGCCGATAAAATTGCCATCCGTCCGCTTCACCGACACACCGGTCAGTCGATCTTGACTCAGGTGATGGAATTTTTAATGATGAGCTTTGAAGGCTTGAGAATAGGCGGATGCCTGTATGTCCGCTTATGGTTGTCTTAATAACTTCGACACCTATAACTTGCACTACAGCATCTGTCAGTGGTGCGCTAACAGAAAGCTTCGCACTTCATATCTCTGTTTGCTCTGCTAACTCCAACGCATCATCAACTTCAATGCCCAGGTGACGCACAGTACTCTCAAGCTTTGTATGGCCGAGCAATAATTGAACTGCCCGTAGATTTTTCGTCCGCTTATAAATCAATGTCGGTTTTGTGCGTCTCATTGAATGCGTACCGTAGCTATTGGAATCCAGCCCAATATCAGTGACCCAGCTTTCAACTATTCTTGCGTACTGTCGCGTGGATAAGTGAGCGGAATTTTTCTGCCTGCTGGGGAAGAGAAAATCTGTTCCCGATAAATTCATTTTCTTTAGCCAATGCGTAATCGCATCACGCGTCTGCTCTGTAATTTAAAATTGAACTGGTCGACCGGTCTTTTGTTGCAACACCATCGCTCGACTTGCCACTACGCCCGATTTTGAAATATCACTGATGCGTATTTTTACCAAATCACTGCCCCGCAACTTACTGTCGATTGCCAAATTGAATAGAGCTAGCTCACGACAATTGTCGGCAAGTTGCAAGCGGACTCTGACAGCCCATATTTCTTTAAGTTTTAACGGCAATTTCTGACCGACTAGTTTTCCTTTGTTCCACGGTAATGTGATGTTGTCTGATTAGACATGTTTGGACTCCTTCAATTGTATGGAGTCAATCTATGTGCGATCACTGTGCCGTTTTAGGTGTGCCAATGTCACTAATGGCGCTCATTGCTGACCATCAAGTGCTGAGAGTTTTAATAGATCGATTTGCTTTTCCTCCGTCGCTAAACAGCACATTGCTGTCGGTTGGTGTTTGCATCGGATGAAAAATTCAGTAAGTATTTGTACCGCAGCGTTCGGCCAGGAGCAGCACGTCCCTCAATAAGATACAGCAATAATTAGCCTTGATAACTCCTCCAGACCAGACATTCGCATGTCATGTTGCTTGAAATAAGTGTATCGCTATGGTTACATCTATTAAGTCCAAGGAAAATGCGGATGCAGGCAGACTAATACTTGGCATTTGATATTCGAAAATTACAGAGCGGGAGCAATTACGTGGCTAGAGGGCAAGATAGTAGTATCGCCAACCACTACACATCCGAAAACCTCTTGGAGCGAATTAAATCTGGGTTAATAGCTGAAGGTAAAAATCCAGAGACAATGAATGCCAACGACCTCAAAGGCGTTGATGAATTTCATACTGGCGGTGTTCAAGCAACTGATGACTTGCTTGATCAACTTGCAGTCTCGGACGATACACGGGTCCTCGACATTGGTTGTGGAATTGGCGGTACATCTAGACACATAGCATCAAACACAGGTGCTGTTGTTACTGGATTCGACTTAACCCCTGATTATATTGACACCGCTAGAGCTTTATCCAATATTGTCGGTATGAGCGAACAAACCCAATTCCACGTGGGTAGCGCTTTGGATATTCCGTTTGCGGACTGTAGCTTTGACTTGGCAACGATGTTTCACGTCGGGATGAATATTGCAGATAAGTCCGCTCTCTTCCGCGAAGCAGCGCGAGTTCTGGCATCAGGTGGCACATTCGCTGTATTCGACATCATGAAAACCGCTAGTGGTGATCTTACGTTTCCTTTTCCATGGGCAGCAAATGCCGACTGTTCCGTTGTTGAATCCCCTGATACATACAAAAAAGCCGCACATCAAGCAGGCTTCGAAATCTTGAGTGAACGCAACCGCCGCGATTTCACACTAGATTATTTTGACAAAGCATCCGCTGCGATAAAAAAGAACGGAGCACCACCAGCTGTCGGGATACATTTACTGATGAAAGAAACCGCTACACAGAAACTGCAAAACTACATTGCGGAAGTCAAATCGGAAAAGCTAGCTCCATTCGAGATGATTTTCCGCAGGATGTAGCGATTAACCGGAACGTCTGCTTTTTCCTCAGCTTCTTTAGAACTGCTGTTTTTCCGACTGAGGGCAACGGGCACATTTGAGACGGTCGTCTTAAAGAATTATCGTTGAATATATGAATTTACCACTCGTCCGCTTTACCGACACTTCAGACACCGAATTTTTCAACAAGCATAAATGTACATTTACCATTCGCATTAGACCATTTGATCAATAGCATCATAACTAGCAGGTGTCGCTATGACCGCTTTTGAAGCTTACCCTGATAAGAATGAACACCTATAAGTAGAACCGCAGCGTTCATCCGTGACGGGTGAGAGGAACGCTGCGCACTTTATATCTCTGTCTGCTCTGCTAACTCCAACGCATCATCAACTTCAATGCCCAGGTAACGAACGGTACTCTCTAACTTGGTATGGCCGAGCAATAATTGCACTGCCCGTAGGTTCTTCGTTCGTTTGTAAATCAAAGTCGGTTTTGTACGTCTCAGTGAATGCGTTCCGTAGCAATTGGCATCGAGTCCGATATCTGTAACCCAGCCTTCAACTATTCTTGCATACAGTCGCGTGGATAAGTGTAGGGAATTTTTCTGCCTGCTGGGGAAGAGATAATCTGTACCCGATAATTTCATCGTCTTTAGCCAAGTCGTTATGGCATCACGAGTCTGCTCTGTGATTTCAAATTGAACCAGGCGACTGGTCTTTTGTTGCAACACCATGGCTCGACTGGCCACTACACCTGATTTTAAAATATCACTCACGCGTATCTTTACCAAATCACTGCTGCGAAGTTTACTGTCGATTGCTAAATTATAAAGGGCTAGCTCACGACAATTATCGGCAAGTTGCAAACGGACTCTGACGGCCCAAATTTCTTTAAGCTTTAACGGCAATTTCTGACCGACTAGTTTTCCTTTGTTCCATGGTAAATGTGTTGTTGTCTGATTAGACATGATTGGACTCCTTCAAGTAATGGAGTCAACCTATGTGCTATCACTGTGCCGTATTTCTTCTGTCAATGTCGTCAATGGTACCCATTGCTGACAGTCACTTGTTAGGAAGTATCGTTGATCGTTTCACTATTGATCCGGCAGTAAGCAGCACAAAAGCTGTCATTCGCGGGTTAGATGATGGAGTGATTTAAGACGATTTGCATCGGTCAACCGTCGGTGGTTGTTCTATGTTGCATGGACCAGTCGACAGACATTTTCCTACGGCATCAAAACGCGCTGTTAGGCATTATGCCACGGTATTTTAACTGTTAGAAATTGAGGCAATCATTTTAATCCTGCTGCGCTGAGCCCATGGCGCAACCGTTTAATGTGGTCGGGGTGCTTATCCAGCAACAACCTAACTATCAAATCAATCGTGAGGTCATGCCCGAGCATCGCATATTCCTCGGCAGCCCATTCAGCGTCGTCGAGTTGCCCCATCAGACCGTAATTTGTAATCTGAACGCGCAGACAATATGGCGACGTCGGCATTTGTTCGAGACACTTCTCTATTGCCATAGCCGCTTCTTCATGCCGATCCAAATGTAAGAGTGCGTGGCCGTGGCTTAGAAAATACCAGTGGGGCGGTGCCGGATGAGTCGCCAGCACTGAGTCAATGATTGCCAATGCCTCTTCGGCTTGTCCGGCGAAATTTTTGACAGCAGCGAAGTAGACTCGCGCATCATCATTGTCTGGCTTGAGCGACATTGCGATGCGCAAATGTTGCTCCGCTGCTGCCAGATCGCTGTCACTGATGGTCGAATAAATGCGTCCAATCGCGTATTGTGCAAGCCAGAGTTCAGGGTCTAATTCGATGGCTTTCTGTGCATAATAAAGGGCCTTTTGTTCGTCAGCCTCGACCAGAACTGACCAGGCATTCTCAAATCGTATTGCGTATACGGCTGCCAGTTCCGCATAGGCGCGTGCATAATTCGGGGCCAGCCTAACGGCTTCACGAAAATGCTTCTCTGCCAACAGATTTGCCTGATTCGAGAATTCGTTGGCAGCTACCCGTCCCTTGAGAATCTCGTTAAATGCTTGCTTACTCGACGTTGCAGGCACCTCAATTAACCGCTCGTCACGCGTTGATAGCGCCACCGACATGGCCGTTGTTAGATTGCCAAGAACTGCCTGATGATAGGTAAGCAAATCTTCGCGTGCCACTTCGTATTTGCCAGCCCAAACACTCGTGCCTTCGTAACCGTCTATCAGCTGTATAGAAATTTGAAGCACCTTCTTGCCATGGTGAATTCGTCCATAGACCAGATAGCGCGCGTTCAGACTTTTCGCCACGTCTAGAGGAGCGTCGACGTCGTTCGCCAACGGAAAAGACCAGGTGCTCGGCAACACGCTGACTGCCGACATCTCAGACAACTGTATAATCAGATCTTCTGCCAGGCCAATACTCAGGTAAGCGTCGTCGCCAGTGCTATTGAGACTTTGAAAGGGCAGTACCGCGACCACGTCTCGCAAAGGCTCTGTATTTGGCTGCGCCGTGTTTAGCTGTTCATCTGATCCGCCAATCTGGAAAACGACGGCGATCCCAATTACCGCGAGCACTAACGCCGAGGCAATGAACGGCAAAAAACGGCTCGCGGTGCGCTTTTTCACATCTGGAAATTCCGCGTTTATGCTGTAACCGCGTTTTGGATATGTCCTAACGATCATGTGTTCGCGGTCATTCAATGCTTTTCGGATTTCGGAAACGCACTGACTGATACTCTCATCGGACGCAATTACATCTGGCCAGACTTCGCGGGCAATCTCGTCTTTACTGAAAATACGCCCCGATTCACTCAACAGCACCGCCATCATTTGGGCGGATTTAGTGCGTACGGCTAGCAACTGGCCATCGGAATCAAACAATTCGCCACGTCGCAGCGTATAGAGCGCATCGCCTAATTTTATAGGTTTTGGGTTCCCATCGGCGTTCATAAAGTACACTTGTTTAATTTGACTAAAAAACCAACTGAGTTTACCGAGACACGCCAGCATTAGCGAATAGAGCACTAACCCAAATAGGTCAATTCCCAAAGATTCAGGAACATTTCAGAATACTTTCAAGACACCAAAGACCCTTCAAAGCACGCTGTAGCGGCATAACCAATCTGGAGGAAAAATAGTGAAACCCATTAAATACTTCGTGCACGCCGCAAGCGTCACTCAACTTCTCGTATTCTCGATATTGCCTATTAATGGTATCGCCAATGATCAAAGCGCCAGCACACTCGGCAGTGTGTCTTTTACGACAACATGTAAAGATCCGGCCAACGCAGCCTTTCAGGAAGGCCTCACCATGCTGCACCACATGATGTATGTGCAGGCAGAAGACACATTCAACAAGGGGATCGAACTAGACGACAGCTGCGCCATGCTGCATTGGGGTGTGGCAATGAGCAACTTCCACCCTCTATGGCCAGGACAACCGTCGTCGGATGAGACCGAGCATGGCAGAAAAGCGGCCCAAGTACTGTCTGGGGTTACGGACCTCAGCCCGACTGAGGACGCTCTGGTCGATTCCGTTCTTGCGTTTTATGCACCTACCGAAGCATCGTATCGGGAAAGAGTCGCATTATGGGCAGCATCTCTGAAAACTGCCTATATGGCGTCGCCGGAAGATCTGGATACTGCAGCGTTTTATGCATTGTCCCAACTCGCCACAGCACCACGCGGTGACAAAACCATGGCACAGAGCAAAGTGGCTGGCGCGCTTCTTGAGCAGCTTCATGATCAGGCACCGAACCATCCAGGCGTTATCCACTACGCAATCCACGCTTACGATAACCCCCCGCTTGCCAAAAATGGCCTGCGCTTTGCGAGGGTTTACGACCAGATTGCCCCATCGGTTCCTCACGCGCTTCACATGCCGTCGCATATTTTCGTCCGCCTTGGCTATTGGGACGAGACGATCGAATGGAACCGCCGCTCTGCAGACGCAGCATTGGCCCAGCCCCATGGCGACATTGTCAGCGGTCATTTCGCGCATGCGATGGATTATGGCATCTATGCCTACTTGCAACGTGGCGACGTTAACGAGGCACAAGCAAGTCTGGATGAGTTCGTCGCTGTCACCAATCATCAGCCCAATTTCGGGTCAGCCTACGCTCTGGCAGCATCGCCTACCCGCGTCCTGCTTGAGCAGGGAAAATGGGCCGAGGCTGCAGCGCTGCCTAAGAAAATGCATCCGGCCATCCCGTGGGAGAAGTTCCCCCAATGCGTTTCAATGAATGCATTTGCTCGTGGCATCGGCGCGATCCGCTCCGGAGACTCGGTAAAAGCTGCCAATGTGCTCAAAGAGCTGGCTGATTTACGGGCCACGCTCGACGCCAAGGACCTCGGCTATTGGGCGTCATTGACTGAAGTGCAGATGTTGAGCATCGACGCCTGGCGTGAGTTGGCACTAGGTAACAAAGAGCTGGCCATTCAACTCCAAACCCAGGCAGCCGAGCTTGAAGACAGCGTTGGAAAATCTCCCGTAACGCCAGGCCATACCCTCCCTGCGCGCGAATTGCTTGGTGACTTGCTGACTGAGATCGGTGACGCAGAAAATGCACGTACAGCCTACGAGGCAACTTTAAAGCTTGCGCCAAATCGACGCCGCAGCATGCTAGCGTTGCAGTAAATGCATGCTGGGCCGGTTCCGGCACCAACTCCTAAAGCGCTCAGCAAAGCCCGAACCTCGTTTAGTTCTTTGGATCCCGGCCAAACACAGGCCGGGACGAAGTTGAATGACCGCTTCACCGACACAGCAGACAGTCGATATTGGATTTTATGATGGGATTCCTGATTATAAGCAATGACAAGGTTGTGCAGCAATCGGAATATAACGTTACCAATTAATTTGTAAATCGAGCGTCCACTTTCCGCACCTAGCGATGCACCGCAGAAACAGTATATTGCTATGTACTGGGTTCAACAGCATTTTTCTTGGAATCTCAATGTGAACTTTTTTGACCTGTAGAAAGGACACAGAAAATCACTGATCTGGTTGACCATCAAATAAGCCTTTCAAAAATATGCACAGCTTAGCAGAAGCTTTGCAATTTCAGCTTTCTAAACAACAGACCCCTACGGCTTCAAATCGACGCAGCGGTTCGTTTCCAATCCGCACAAACATCTAACGATATTCAAAACTATCTCCGTATCGCAAGGAGTCTCAAAGCATTATTATTAACTAAACAGCCGATGTGCTTTTAACAGATTAATTACTTCACTTAGGCCCACTATTCTGTTCTTGCATTTCTTCTGTAATTATATCGTTACATAAATCAACACATATATCGCAAATAGAAACCGCAGGCCCTGCTATTAATTTATGCACGTCATGCTGTAAACTATCACAAAAACTGCAGTACATAGTTTCACTTTCATCCGGCGTTTTTTGTTGCTCACTCTCAGTGGACGAGATCTCAGTGTTCCTGTTTCCCGGATTCCGTTTAAGCAATTCTTGCATTGCGGTTAGATGCGCTGAATACGTATTCCAGTCTTCAGCACCTTCGAGTTTCGAGATTATTTCCAGGGATTCGGTGTGTTTTATTCGGTGACCATGACTGGCTAGTATGTCACGCAACTTGCTGGCACGAGCTTTAACTTCACTTGGAGTGATTGTCTTGTTCATAATCTTCAACCTCAGTTTGGCGCGGGTTGAATGACTGGTGCTCGCATTGCCAGTGACCCGCTAGCCACTAAGCTGAAAATAAAGATTAAGAAAACACATTGACCGAACCTTGGCAGGTGCGAGCGGCAGGCTGTGTTTGCCTGCATTTAACTTATTCGAAAATCTATGACACGTCAAACTACTGCTTTTAAACGCCGAAAAAACCGTTTTCCATAAACAGTTGTTGACATTAAAATAATTATTGACAAGTAAATCGGCCAAAATTGCTTTCAATCAAAACAGCAGGAAGGACACAGACTTGCCCGCTCAAATAGCCGCCAAATATCCTGCCTGGCGCAAAAGCGTTATTCAGATTATTTACATCACTGTTTCCCTGGGTCAGTAGCCAGCTGTTACCGTTGCCGTCACCGACCAGCGAATCGTAATCGAACGCTTCACCTTGTATTACTCTGTCAGCTGCGTATGCCACGCCTTCTTCTAGCGCACGACTCACACACTCAGCTACCTTCGATGCAACCTCATTGTTGTCGTAGGGTACGGTAAGCTCACCACAGTCTCTTACATAGTTACCTAACAGGCTAATCTTTAGCTTATCAAGATCGTCCAGCTCAGCACGTCCACGAAACGCGCCTGATGGCGCATCAACCATTAACGCTATTGAGGTACCTTGCGATAGTACGTCGCCATTGTTATCTATCGGTACAATTCGTCGACTGTAGATGATGCCCGGCACCATATTAGAAATGATTAATGAGGGTTCGTTTGTACCATCATAAATCTCTTGTTCACGCTCTGTGTTAATCACATCATAGCGAGTCTGATCATCAGAGCCAGATGGTTGCACCCAATCAACGCGTGCAGTTGCATCGTCAAGAAAATCAACTTTGATGTTGCTGATACGCGTGGTGTTGCTGGCATCGTCTTCAACACATTGATGAATGACTTCACGAAATAATACATCAGGTGCAGTGTCTGCTACATGCAGTATTCGATAGGGTGCAGCAAGCGCAGAATCTGCGGGGCAGCTACCTTCAACTTGCGTTTTTACTGTCACCAACAGTCGCTCATCGTTCGCTTCAACAGAGTCAACACTGGTATCAACTACACCGGAACTGGTCTGTAAGCCGGCAAAAAGCCCTATCAAGGTACCGCCGTTTTGTTCCAGAACATCGGCCAATGCACTGCGATCTCCACCGTCACTAAACGACAAGGCGGCGAGTTCTGAACGAGCTTGTTCCGGGCTGGTCCAGGCGTAAAAACGTCGCAGATGAATTCCGGCATCATCGGTATTGTTGTTGGTTAATTCGGGACCGCCGTCGATGCCGGACTCGAGGAAACTTATTTGCATCGAATCAGACATCACCGGTGGTGATTCAACCATAGCAACCGGTCCTGCATTGGTACGGCCAGTAGTGCTACTACTGGAACAACCCGCTACAAGCAGAATTGCCACAGCAAACAATACATTTACAAACAATACATTTAAAAGAGCTAGGCGTTCAGGCGACATTGAAGACTCTTAATTGGAAATTTATCCCCAATAATAGCACATAGAACAAAAGCCACAGCCGTCTCCGCAACCACAGCGCCGCTTTAAGCTAATTCTTCGCCCTACTCAACTACGAGATCCACTTCATAGGCCTTGGCTTTTAACAGAGCTGCAGACTTCACTACGTAACGAACCGAATCTTTTCCTACAAAACCCGGGTCGGCTATGTAGACGACTTTCTTTGATTGCACCTGTTGACCCACACATTTTCCCGAAGAGCCTACTAACGGGTCTTCGGGAATAAGCAACGTGCCAACCTCGAAACGCAATTGGCCTCCTTTGGGGTAGCGTTCTATTGAAATATCAAAATGCTGTTTTGAACAATCACGCCGCCAATACCCAAACTCACCAATAAGCAGTTCAGAATTTTTGGGCACCGATTTGACTTTGCTGATGACTTGATTACTGGCACAAGAGCTCAGCAGTACAAGACAACTTGCAAATACAAGACACTTTGAAATTTCAAGACGCTTTGAAATTTTAAGATGCTTCGGTAATGAAAGATTCTTTGAAAGCACAAGGTTCTTTGAAAGCACGAGACACTTTATAATCTCGAGACACTTTAAAAATGCAAGACGGCTTGAAAATAAAAAGCGACTGAGAACCAATGGAGCGATACATTTAGTCATGCGTTTTGCCGAACTGGCCAGTAAGGTATGACTATAAAATATCAACTAATCCATCTGGAAACAATGGTATATCACCACGTTTGCACTCTTTTACTGAATACCATCTGGCAATGGCTTCGGCTCCTGAGTCTTCTGAGAACACTAACCTTTCCTGAGTGTATAACTGAGTTTCCAGAAGACCGACGCTGGCACACAGTATGTATTCGTGCCCCGCTTCGCCCTCATGCTGATAAAGATTCTCAAACATACGCCAAGAGCCAGTGATCTCTATATCTGTACCCAGCTCTTCCTGGAATTCTCGTCTTAGCGCAGTTTCTCGGGTTTCACCAAATTCAACGCGTCCACCCAACGGCCGTACGCCTTTAACGTCGCCAGAATCAGAGTAAATTTCGGCCGCCAGTAGTTTGCCTTTGTGCATGGCTAAACCAATGACTTTTACCAGGATAGATTGAGTGGGACGCCAAACAGTCACGATGGGAAGGTAACTAAATGCTAAAGGATGGGTAGTTGGGTGATGCTAAAATCAGCACCACCCAGTTTGTCGATAAAGTACGACTGAATAACATTAAAGCAAAATACACCCGCGCAATAAATACACGAACCACCGGCAAACTAACCGCCAACTACAGGCAGCAGCACTACTTAGGCAATGTGCCTTGCACGCCTTCTACATAGTAATCCATGCCCAGTAGTACACCGTCATCCAGCATTTCGCCTTCGGCAACCACTTCCTCACCGGCCTGGTTTTTAATCGGGCCTTGGAATGGATGAATTGAACCATCAACAATGCCGTTCTTGATGACATCGGCTGCCGCTTTTACATCGTCGGGCACACCAGGCCCATAGTCTGCAAAAGTAACCATGCCAGAGTCAATACCATGCCAGACATCACCTGATGTCCATGAACCATCAATAACTGCTTTAGTTCGCTCGATGTAATACGGACCCCAGTCATCTATGATGGCTGTTAACTGTGCTTCGGGAGCAAAGGCACTAACATCGGATGCCTGACCAAAACCAAGAACACCACGCTCTTGCGCTGCCTGCAGAGGTGCTGGCGAATCAGTGTGTTGCGTAATAATGTCTGCACCTTGATCGATTAAGGTTTTCGCTGCATCGCTCTCTTTGCCTGGGTCGTACCAGCTGTTAACCCAAACAACGCGAACTTCTGCCTCTGGGTTGACTTTACGCATGGCAATAGTAAATGCATTGATGCCACGCACTACCTCAGGAATTGGAAAAGACCCTATGTAACCAATGATGTTTGATTTGGTCATCATGCCAGCCATCGTACCTATTACGGCCCGACCTTCATAAAAACGACCAGAGTAAGTTGATACATTGTCAGCACGCTTATAGCCTGTCGCGTGTTCAAACTTTACATCGGGAAAAGCTTTTGCAACTTTAATCGTGGGATTCATGTAACCAAATGATGTTGTAAAAATTAAATCGTGGCCGTCGCTGGCAAGCTTGCGAATGACACGTTCTGCATCAGCTCCTTCAGCAACGCTTTCGACAAACGTCGTGGTGACTTTGTCACCAAATTCAGCTTCAATTGCCTGGCGACCAACGTCGTGTCGATAAGTCCAACCGTGATCACCAACAGGACCAACATAGACAAAACCAACCTTGACAGGGTCTTGCGCAGAAACAGATGAAGCACCAAGGTAAATCAGTGTAGCCGCTAGCGCGAGCGTGAATTTTTTCGTGATTGGTTTCAAGCTTGTTAGTGCAAACATCAACATTCTCCGGAACGTTCGGCGGGCCTTTTGGCCTCGCTTTATTTTATTGGATGAAACGCTTGTCCGATACTGGCCGGCGCATTTTTGCGTATCCGGCCGCTGTCGCTCGAGATCAGTACCAGCACAAAGATCGTTGCCAGATAGGGTAGCATCGACATGAGTTGAGATGGAACATTAATACCGATTGCCTGTGCATGCAATTGAAGAATCGTTATACCGCCGAAAAGATACGCCCCAAAAAGGAGCCGGCCCGGCTGCCATGTGGCAAATACCACCAAGGCCAAGGCTATCCAACCCCTGCCAGCGCTCATGCTCTCTACCCACATTGGCGCGTAAGCCATTGATAGATAACACCCTGCTAAACCAGCACAAGCGCCGCCAAACAAGACCGCTAAATAGCGCACGCGCAAAACGGAGTAACCAAGTGCATGCGCGGCTTCGGGAGAGTCTCCCACCGCTTTTACGATGAGTCCGGCGCGGGTGTGTTTTAGAAAAAGCGATACCGCAACGACAAGCACAATTGAGCCGTACACAAGCAAGTCATGTTGAAAAAACAAAGGTCCGATGTAAGCAATATCGGCCAGCACCGGAATAGCGTAAGTGGGCATGCCAGAGTAGGCCACACCGATCAACGATTGACCAACCAAAGCACTGAGCCCAATACCAAAAATAGTCAGGGCCAGCCCAGTAGCCACTTGGGATGCACGCAAATGCAACGTCAAAAAAGCAAACACAAGCGCCAGCGCCATACCAGCTAACACCCCGGCCAGCACACCCAAAAAGGCACTACCTGAAAAATGAGCAACCGCAAAGCCACTGACCGCACCCGCCAGCATCATGCCTTCGACCCCTAAATTGAGCACACCTGATTTCTCAACCACCAGCTCGCCAATCGCTGCAAACACCAGCGGTGTTGCTGCTGAAATAACCGTCAGCGCAATCAACAGGGTGATTTCGGGATTAAACGTCATAGCGATGCTCCTGAATTGGCTTGCGGTCGTTTGCGCCAGACCACCCGATAGTTAATCAAAACATCGGCCGCCAGTAGAAAGAACAACAACATACCCTGAAATACACCGGTAACCGCAACGGGCAGATTCAAGCTGATTTGTGCTGACTCGCCGCCAAGGTAAGACAAGGCCATCACTAATCCTGCGAACACCACACCCACCGGGTGTAAGCGTCCAAGAAACGCCACAATAATAGCTGTAAACCCATAGCCAGGTGAGATAGTGGGCAACAGTTGGCCGATAGGCCCGGCAACCTCAAACAAACCCGCACAACCTGCAGCTGCACCACAAAACAATAAAGAGAACCAAACCAACCGTTTTTGCGCAAAGCCTGCATAAAGACCTGCTCGCGGCGCATTGCCATTGACCCTTAATGCAAATCCTAATAACGTTCTGGATAACAACACCCAAGCTACAACAACTAACAACAAGGCGACTACTGCACCTATGTGTAAACGGGTACCGTCCATGATGATCGGCAAAGTTGCCGCTGCATGAAACAATCGTGACTCAGGAAAATTAAATCCATCGGGATCACGCAGTTGACCATGTACCAACATACTCAGCAGCAACGCGGCTACATACGTCAGCATTAAGCTGGTTAAGATTTCATTAGCGTTAAATTGTGTGCGCAACAGTGCAGGAATAGCTGCCCACAACATACCGCCTAAAATGCCCGCCAGAGTCATCAGCGGCAATACGTACCAGGCGTCGACTTCATAAAAATACAAGGCTACGGCTCCACCGCAAACACCACCGAGTATCAGCTGGCCTTCTGCGCCAATATTCCAGACGTTGGCACGAAAACCAATCGAGAGCGCCACTGCGATCATAATGAGTGGCGCCGCTTTCACACCCAGCTCAGAAAGACCATACAAGCTGCTAACCGGTTCTATAAAAAAAGCATAAAACGCCTGACCAATCGGCACACCCAATATGGCAAACAACAACAAACCAGCCAGCAAAGTGACAAGCAAGGCAATCAATGGAGCACAAACGCCCATCAGCTTCGATGGTTCTGCGCGAGCTTGCAAACTAATCATGCAACCGCTCCTGCCTCTATCGAGGCACCACCCATCAGTGTTCCCAATTGTTGCAACGAAACATCCCTGGTTGGATATACCTGTGATAAACGGCCTGCGCATAAAGCCGCAATGCGGTCAGTAATTAACATCAACTCATCAAGATCTTGAGATATCACTAACACCGCCGCACCAAGCTGCGCCATTGCCTGTATTGATTGATGTATTAAAGCTGCAGCCCCAGCATCGACTCCCCAGGTTGGTTGTGATACGACAAACACGCTGGGCTGTTGTTCGATTTCACGACCAACAATAAATTTTTGCAAGTTACCACCAGACAAACTGGCAGCCAGTGATTGAGGACCGTTGCAATGCACATTAAATTGTTCGATAACCTGATTGGTAAAGCGTGCACTTTTGCCATTGCTGATAAAACCCGCAGTACGCAAACTAATACGATGATGCGCCGTTAAAAACGCATTTTCTGACAATGTCATGCCGGGAACAGAGGCATGACCCAAGCGTTCCTCTGGTACACAACACAAACCAAGTGCGCGCCTCTCACCAGGTGATAGCTTACCCACTGCCTGGTTATTGATTGTTAGCTTTTTCGCATTCGGCAGTTTAGCTTCCCCTGATATCACCTGCATCAGTTCATCCTGGCCGTTGCCAGCTACACCGGCTATGCCAACGATCTCACCTGCACTTATGCTAAGCTTCAGTTTTTTTAAGGCAACACCATGCTGCTCTTTGGCTTTCAGTGAAACACCACTGAGTTGTAATTTAATATCACTCGACGGTGTTCGTTTAGCCCGCGTAACCGATGCTACCTCGTTTCCCATCATTAATGCGGCAAGGCTGTTTACACTTTGCCGGGCAGGGTCCGCAGTAGCCACTCGTTTGCCATCACGCAAAATGGTTGCTTCACTGCACAAGGTTTTTATTTCGTTTAACTTGTGACTGATGTACAAAATGGCCATGCCTTCATCGGCCAATCGCCGCAACGTCACGAATAATTCATCAACCTCTTGCGGGGTTAATACCGACGTAGGCTCATCCATGATGAGTAACTTTGGCGATTGCAACAAGCAGCGAACAATTTCTATACGTTGCCTTTGTCCAACTGACAAACTGTATACATCGCGATCCGGGTCTAACAACAAACCATATCGACTGGATACATCAATAATTTTTTGATGTAGTTCCTTATTGGCATCAACTGCCATTCCCAAGGCAATATTTTCGATAACGGTAAGTGAATCGAATAACGAAAAATGCTGAAATACCAAAGCGATACCAAGCGCTCTGGCTTGCGCGGGACTATCAATAGAAACCGGCTGACCCTGCCAGGCTATGCTGCCTGCATCGACTTGCAACAGACCATAAAGAATTTTGACAAGGGTACTTTTACCCGCACCATTCTCTCCTAGCAGTGCGTGTATTTGCCCGGAATAAATTTGCAGGTCAATAGCATCGTTAGCCAGAGTTCCAGGGTAGGATTTGGTGATACCCTGCATTTCCACCAGTGCCGTCTCATGGGAGTTGGTTTGTGTGGTCATAGCACTGATATTCTATAAGGCTAGTTAGCAAGTAGGTAAGTCGATTTCGGCAAATAACGCTTGTCTTTCTGAACGCGTTGCCAAGGCTAAAGCTGCATCCACACGCTCAGCAGTTAAGTGTGATGCAAACTGTTCGATAAACGCATACATGAACGGCCGTAGTGTGCGATTGCCTCGCATGCCTATGTGCGTAACACTGCTATCGAATAAATGTGAGGCCTCCAACATTTTAAGGTCAGCGTCATTATTTTCTTCATAGGCCATCTTGGCAATTATGCCTACGCCCAGCCCCGATCGAACATACGTTTTTATAACGTCGGCATCAGCAGCAGTTAAAACGACTGTCGGATCAAGCCCTTTTGATTGGAATGCTTTGTCCAGTTGAGAACGGCCGGTAAAACCAAAGTTGTAGGTAACGATAGGGTAGTTAGACAATGCCTCTAGGGTTAAGCCATCAAGCTGGCTGATTTTATACAGCGTGTGCTCGGGTGGCACTATGACCGCTCTATTCCAGCGCGAGCATGGCAACATAACCAAGTCTTTGTAGTGGTGAGTGCCTTCGGTGGCAATAACAAAGTCAACCTCCCCTGCTTCAATCATGCTGGCCATTTGCGTGGGAGTACCTTGATGCAGATGAATATTGACTCGAGGAAAGCGCTCACCAAACGCTTGCACAATGGCTGGCAACACGTAGCGGGCTTGAGTATGGGTAGTCGCCAGTCGTAAATCACCGGCCTGAGGGTCGTTATATTCTCGACCCACGTTCTTCACATCTTCTATCGATGCCAGAATACGTTCGGCAATATCAATGACATCCTTGCCAGCTGCTGTTTCCGACACAACTTGTTTTGCTTTGCGCTCAAAAAGCGTTACGCCGATTTCCTCTTCAAGCTGTTTGATCTGTTTACTGACCCCGGGCTGTGAGGTAAACAGGGATGCAGCTGCTTCAGATACGTTTAAATTGTTTTGCCGCATGGCGACAATGCAACGAAGTTGTTGGAGCTTCACTTTCTCTTTGCCGAATAGTCTATGCCAAGAAGTTTTGCCGAGTAGTTTTGCTGAACAGTTTTGCTGAACAGTTTTGCCAAGTAATCTAAACCGAATCTTCTATGCAGACTCTTCTTCCACACCGAGTCGTCTTTGCAGCAATGGACTGGTGGTGGTGTACTGCGTGTACTGCTTTTTATCGGGTTCAAATTGATGTTTAATTGCATGGGCTGCAACCGCCGTTTCGTGAAAACCACTTAAGATCAGTTTTTTCTTACCTGCATAAGTATTGATATCACCAACGGCGTAAATCCCCGGCACCGATGTTTCATAAGTTTCGTAATTTACACCAACAAGGTTTTTCTCTAACTCCATGCCCCAATTTTCAACCGGTCCAAGCTTGGGCGATAAGCCAAAAAACACTAACAAATCATCTAACGCGACATCCAATTCGGTCTTTTTTTCGTCACGCATAATGCATTGGATGCTAGTAAGCAACCCATCCTTCTGTTCAAAGCCTTTAACAGCACCAAACAACACCTTCGCCTTACCCGCATCTTGCAACGCCATGAGTTTATCGACTGAGTTTTCAGCGGCCCGAAAGCGCTCAGTGCGGTTTATCAGGGTTAAGCTTTTTGACGCATCCGCCAAAGCTATTGCCCAGTCCACGGCAGAATCGCCGCCGCCCAATATAACGATGTCGCGGTCTTTATAGAGTGATGGGTCGCGAACACGATAAACCAGCTGCTTGCCCTCGAACTGGTCAATACCTTCAACTCTTACCTTTACCGGGGTGAACGACCCGGCACCGGCGGCAACAACAATGGCGCGGCACTGCACCTTTAGGCCTTTTGATGTTTCAACAATGAAGGTGCCATCATCTTGCTTGGCAACCGAATCGACGGTTTGATCGGTATGAATAGGCGCTTCAAACGGCGCAATTTGATCAAGCAGCTTATCTACAAGCTCCTTGCCAGTACAAACGGGTACTGCCGGAATATCGTAAATAGGTTTGTCAGGGTAGAGTTCGATGCACTGGCCGCCAGGTTCTGGCAGCGCATCAATGATCATTGACGAGAGACCTTGCAGGCCTAGCTCGAATACCTGGAACAAACCAACCGGGCCTGCACCAATAATTACTACATCTGTTTGCGTGGTCATTGAGCCAACCAGGTTCGGTAGTTTCCTACAGTGGACGTCATTATACCATCGCAAATAGTAGTAAATTGAGAGCCAGAGGACTATGTTTTCTGGGACATCCCTGGAGGGCAATCCAAGCTGGTACGCTTATCAGTAAATCCTGCGGGATAAGAGACTCTCCTCGAGGAGAACCCTCGAGGAGAAGAATAATAAACTAGTGAATAACTATCGCTTAGCCAGTAACTTCTAAGCTTAAAACTTGTAATTCTTAATTACAGGTTGTACCGAAAGCCGCCAACAAGCTGCAAACCATCGATGAAATCAACGCCGGCATACCATTCGCCTACGCTTGCCTGACCAATGATACCGCCACCAAAGCCTAGCTCTGTGTCACTTCCGTCAGCTGAACCAAAGGCACCAAGATCAATTTCTACGCTCACGATGTGCAGACCAGCGTTTGCGTACCAGCCAAAATCGGTCGTGGCTAATTGGTCACCACTGATCAAGGCCTCGATAGCAATTTCGCTGTAGTCAACATCTGTTCCGCTGATATCCAAAGGCGCCAGGTGGTAAGAACCTTTTACAGCTGTGCTTGTATTTTCAAGCAAAACAACATTGCGCAAGTAGTAGTAAAGGCCACCACCAAACGCGATGCCAGAAGCATCTTCACCAAAACCATCAACGTTAGTCTGAGCAATATCACCAAAGAGCATCATGTCGGGATTTAATTTGTAATTAAATCGAGCGCCGAATGTTGTGTAGTCTCCACCGATTAACGCGCCGCCTTCAACTGACATGTCTGCCAGGTTGTCGAGATTAGCGCTACGACCATTGGCAGGACCAAACAAATCAGCCATTGCAGATTGCGCTGCGAAGCCTGACAAAACAATTAAAATAGTGCCTAACTTTTTCATATAAAAATTCCTGATTTATAAATTAACAAAGGCCTTCAATACCTTTCCTTGATGCTTTTAACTCGAACTTTTATTTCAAATTTAAGGTCAGCTTGCACTGAATGGAAAAATTGAAATTTTTACATTAACTAATTCAAGGTCTGTAGCGCGTCCATGTGAACGCCCTGGAGTTTATTTAGTTTGTCATACGAGTGGTAAAATAACAACAAACGAAAAGCACTATATTTGATCCATATGGACCAAAACACAGTTCTTACTAAACTTTAGTTGAACACCTGCTCTCGAGTCGACAAAAATTCAACCTCTGGCCAACGTTCCTGGGTCATCTGTAAATTGACACGAGTAGGTGCAAGGTAAACTAATTCGTCTGCATGATCGATAGCAAGATTACTGTCAAGCTTTCGACGTAGATCTGCAAGCATTTTATCGTCCTCGCATTTTACCCAGCGAGTTTGCTGCACACCAACGGCTTCAAATTGACACTCAACTTTGTATTCGTCGCGCAAGCGTTGTGCAACGACTTCAAACTGCAACACACCAACCGCACCAAGAATAAGATCATTGCTGACCAGCGGTTTAAACAACTGAGTGGCACCCTCTTCACATAATTGACCAAGACCTTTTTGCAAGGCTTTCATTTTCAGCGGGTCTTTTAACACTGCCCGGCGAAATAGTTCAGGTGCGAAGTTGGGAATACCTGTAAAAATTAAATTCTCAGACGCAGTAAAAGTATCGCCAATTCTTATCGTGCCATGGTTATGAATACCAATAATATCGCCACTGAATGCCTCTTCGACATGGCCCCTGTCTGCTGCCATAAACGTTAGTGCATCGGCGAAACGTACATCCTTACCTAATCGCACGTGCTTTGCTTTCATGCCTTTGGAATATTGCCCTGAGCAAATGCGCACAAACGCTACACGATCTCGATGTTGCGGGTCCATATTGGCCTGAATTTTAAAAGCAAAGCCTGTGAAGTCTTTTTCCTCAGGCATGACTTCTCTGGTCACAGTTTGTCGTGATTGCGGGGGCGGCGCATGTTCGACAAAATCGTCAAGCAATTCGGCAACGCCAAAGTTATTGATGGCAGAACCAAAGAAAACCGGCGTTAAAGTACCAGCCAAATAAGCTTCTTTATCAAACTCATTGCAAGCACCCTGGACTAGCTCGATTTCTTCGCGCAGCTCGGATGCCATATCACCCAATATTTCGTCAAGCATGGGATTATCCAAACCTTCAACCACTTGACCTGCTTGCACCTTACCGCCATGAGTTGGCGAATAAAAATGCACAGTATCGCGATGCAAATGATAAACACCCTTAAACCGTTTACCCATACCAATAGGCCAGGTGATCGGCGAGCATTGTATATTCAACATTTTCTCAACTTCATCCATTAACTCGATCGGCTCGCGCCCTTCGCGATCAAGTTTATTAATGAATGTCATCACCGGCGTATCACGCAGGCGACAAACATCCATTAATTTTTCGGTACGCGTCTCAACACCTTTAGCTACATCAATAACCATTAGCGCCGAATCCACCGCCGTTAATGTGCGATACGTATCCTCTGAGAAGTCTTCGTGACCAGGCGTATCAAGCAAATTAACAATACGATCTTTATAGGGAAACTGCATGACCGATGAGGTAACAGAGATACCACGTTCTTGTTCCATCGCCATCCAGTCAGATGTTGCATGGCGCGCAGCCTTTCGGCCCTTAACGGTACCAGCCAACTGTATGGCGCCACCAAATAACAAGAGCTTCTCAGTTAGTGTGGTTTTTCCCGCATCCGGGTGCGAAATGATGGCAAAGGTTCGCCTGCGCCGGATTTCTTCTATGGGAGTCATGGTGGATAATGCGATGTTGAATTGAACAGCGCTACAGTATAACGCCAGAGACTACAACGTGCCTAAGAAGTAATGCTTTTTGCCATCACGATCGCATCCTCTCGCCCATTGTGACTATCATAGTAATCTGGCCGCAGCCCCACTTCGTTGAATCCAGCCTGTTCGTATAGTCTGATTGCTCGCGGCACAGAAGGCCGAGCTTCCAAAAACACAGTATGAGCACCGGCTCTTTGAGCTAAATCGAGCAACAGCCGTAATAAAAACCGCGCATACCCACGGCGATTAAACGCATTGTCGATACACAGATTAAGAATATGCGCTTCGTCAGCTCCCATCTGCATGACACCATAACCAACCAAAGTGCCGTCGAGACGCAAAGCCTGCAACGTATAACCTGCTTTTATGCAGTCTCTAAAGATACCTTCGGTCCACGGAAAATCATAATTGGCGTTTTCCATCTCCATGACCTCGATTAAATCACTTGGCCGCATATTGTTCGGCTTGGGCAATGATATAGAGTTGGCAGACATACAAACTTACCCGATGGGGTGCAGCCGTTGCCGCACAGCCTTTAGCACATTCCATGCTTGGCGTTTTCTATTCGGGGATTCTCTTAACATGGCAGGATGTGGTAGCTGCCAGGCCATCATGCTTTTACGTTCCATTGGCACAACAAGTTCATCGGTATTCAGGGTTTCAGGTAAAGACATGCGAAACAACAGCACCGCATCACGATGAGGTTTGCACACATCAGCCACACAGGGCACAGCCGAATGTTCTGTAGACTTATTTGCAGACAAGTCAGTAGATAAGTCACCCGCCTCTTCCAGCATCAAGCTATTACCCGCCGGCGGCAACACAGCCAGGCAAACATCTTGGCGGCGCCAGGCAATAGAGCGCAACATATCATCAAACAACTTGGCATCCTTTGCTTCAAAAGGGTACTGCTTTTGTTGCGTACTGATGGCTTCTACCAGAATAAGCAATGGCGCATCAGACTTACCAAGTTGCGCGCAACGTTGCCCGCGAAAAGGAATTTCAACTAACCGCGTTTGCATTAATTTTAAGGCTAATGAGTCTGGCCTTGATCCCGCGTCGGCCTGTTTTGTTGCTACAGGCTCTGCCGCAAGGTGCGTCACCGAAGCGGCTGCGGGCATAGCTACTGGCGTACTCAGCGGGGCTGCTACCGGTATCTGATTATCAGATTGCTCCGCCGTTTCGACCTCACGCATTAATTGCGCAACGGCGCCATCGTTTATCGCGACATCATCACGACTGACCCAGGGCACTATACCCATACCCTGCAAACAACGAAGCTGGCTTTGCGTATAAGGCATGGTCATCTACGGCGAAGTAAATTAAGGCTTACTAACGCTGCGCTTATTGCGCTTACGTACCCAGCGAAACAAAGCATAAGCGGGCCCCGCTGCAGCATAAAAAGATGTGGAAATAAGAATCATTTTAGGTGGATCAACAGCTGTGGTGACTAACAACAACAATAGCCCAAGCAGCATGGCGAAGGGCACTTTTTTGCTATCGCCTAAATCTTTAAAGCTGTAATACATAAACGTGCTGACCATCAGCAGGCCAGTAGACAAGGTAGCAAACAGTGCCAGACCAACCAGTTCTTCACCTTTTGCACCAAACTCGGCACACACCCAAACAAGGCTGGCTAGAACTGCAGCCGCTGCGGGGCATGCGAGCCCCTGAAAAAATCGCTTATCCGCAGTGCCCACCTGAACGTTAAATCTGGCCAGACGCAATCCGCAACAACCGGTGTAGACAAAACAAACCACCCATCCTAATTGCCCATAGTCGGATACGGGTAAACTCGACAAAGACCAGCTGTACATTAGAAAAGCCGGGGCAACACCAAAAGAGACCATGTCTGCCATGGAATCGTACTCTGCACCAAAGGCTGTGGTCGTATTGGTCATGCGCGCCACACGGCCATCGAAACCATCGAGCACCATAGCGACCAGGATAGCGATGGCCGCCGTTTCAAACTGCGAATTAAATGCCGCAATAATGGCGTAAAAACCAGCAAGCAAGGCGCTGGTTGTGAACAGGTTTGGCAGCAGGTAAATGCCCCGCCCACGTTGAGGTTTCTGAGTCAGGGGACCCTGAGTGTTCATGCAATGCAATACCTCTGATCTGTTAGAGTCTGGGCTCGGATACCAGCGGCGGTACAAAGGCCGCCGCACTTTGCTTTATGGTAACAGCTAGCAGCCGTGCCCGATCACAGGTACGGCGATTAAAAACTAGACTTTAAGAGACTTTTCGCCGCGGGCTATTCCAGTAGCCCCAGAACGCGCCACTTCAATAACGTTATCCGACCCCAGGGTGTCAAGAAATGCACTTAGCTTGTGATCATCACCCGTGAGTTCGACAACATAACTGGCATCTGTCACATCCAGAATCTTGCCTCTGAAAATATCGCACAAGCGTTTTACCTCTTCACGACCGCCATCCACCGCACGCACTTTCACTAACATGATCTCGCGTTCGATGAACGGCACTTCGGTTAGGTCACTGAGCTTGGCAACCGATACCAGCTTGTTAAGCTGCTTTATAATTTGCTCTATTACGCGTTCAGTGCCAGTGGTAACAATGGTCATACGCGAAAGCGTTTCATCATCGGTTGGTGCAACCGTTAATGACTCAATGTTATAACCTCGGGCGCTGAATAAACCTGCGACGCGCGACAGCGCACCGGCTTCATTTTCCATTAATACAGATATGACATGCCGCATCAGGCTAGCTCCCTCGCAGGGTTTAGTCGCATCTCGTGATGCCCCTTACCGGCTTCAATCATTGGATAAACATTCTCCGCCTGATCAGTGACAAAGTTCATGAATACCAGTCGGTCTTTCATAGCAAACGCTTCTGCCAGGGCACCCTCGACATCAGCTGGATTTTCGATATTCATGCCCACGTGACCATAGGCCTCGGCCAACTTCACAAAGTCTGGCAACGCATCCATATAGGAATGCGAGTAGCGTGATTCATAACTGAACTCCTGCCATTGCCGAACCATCCCCATATAACGATTGTTTAAATTAATTACTTTAATGGGAGTACCGTACTGTAAGCAGGTGGACAGCTCTTGAATGCACATTTGAATGCTGGCTTCACCGGTTATACAGGCAACTGTTTCGTCGGGTTTGCCCAGAGCCACACCTAAAGCCGCCGGCAAACCGAATCCCATGGTGCCCAAACCGCCAGAGTTTATCCAACGATTAGGCTCATCAAAACCATAGTATTGCGCCGCCCACATTTGATGCTGCCCAACATCGGACGTGATATAGGCCTGCCCTTTGGTCTCACGCCATAATGCTTCCACCACAGCCTGGGGTTTGATTAGTGTGTCGCTGAGCTCGTAGTCCATGCATTTGCTTGCTTGCCACGTCTTAATTTGCGACCACCAACTGGCTAAATCAGCTGGATCGGCCCGGCGCTCAGACGCTTTGATTTGTTCAAGCATGGCATCGAGTACCAGCCCAACATCACCCACAATCGGCACATCAACGGTAACGTTTTTGGAAATGGAAGCAGGATCGATATCGACATGGACAATTTTTGCATTTGGACAGAATCGGTCGACTTCACCGGTTACCCGATCATCGAATCTTGCACCGATGGCAATTAACACATCGCATTCGTGCATACCCAGGTTGGCTTCGTAGGTACCGTGCATGCCCAACATACCAATAAACTGTTTATCTGATGCGGGGTATGCACCCAGGCCCATTAAGGTTTGTGTAATGGGGTAACCAAGTTCACGGGTAAAAGCACGTAACTGTTCTGAGGCATTGCCCAGCACAACACCACCGCCAGAATAAATCATCGGCTTTTTGGCTGACAAAATAAGATCAACCGCTTTGCGAATTTGCCCTGGATGTCCTTGTGTCGGCGGACTGTAAGAGCGCATCTCGACAGCTTTGGAATACTCGAACGGTACGGTGACACCCGGTGTGGTGAAATCTTTAGGAATATCAATAACCACCGGACCTGGCCGACCTGTGGTTGCAACGTAGAAAGCTTCTTTAATGGTTTGCGCCATGTTTTCTAATGAGTCAACCAGAAAGTTATGCTTTACACAGGGACGGGTTATGCCCACACAGTCGACTTCCTGAAACGCATCACTGCCAATGAACCGGCTTTGAACCTGACCTGATATAACAACCATGGGAACGGAATCCATAAAGGCGGTAGCGATGCCGGTGACAGCATTGGTAGCCCCTGGACCTGAAGTAACCAGCACCACACCTGGCTTGCCGGTTGCGCGTGCATAGCCATCAGCTGCATGGGTTGCAGCTTGTTCATGACGCACAAGAATATGATTGACCGAATTTTGCTGATACAGCGCATCATAGATATGCAGCACTGCCCCACCAGGGTAACCAAATATATGCTCTACCCCTTCTTCTTTAAGTGCTTCCATTAGCACTTCACCACCGGATAATTCCACCTGCTATTCCTCGTCGTTAGGAGCACGGTCGACAAACAATCAACGGGCACGAAGGCGGCGTTGATTGATCAACCGGGCTATTGCAACCATAGTTGCATAAATTGTGATTAGAGACAGCACCATCCACGAAAGCGTAAGCACTCATGAATACCTGTCATGTGTCGTCGAGGTGGCCGTGTCTGCATTACAGCCGGGGTCTAGACAGTGGCGGTGGGTGTGCCACTAGGGACGTGCGCGCCTTTCGGGTGGAGAGTGCGTAACGCCGGCTTGCTGACAGGCCAGATTGTGTCCTGCCCCTTAACATTACCGAGTATAGCGAATCAGCGGGGTTTGGGGTGCACTGAGTCGCGAAGTGTGCCGTAACACCCGAAATAAGCCCTGCATCGTGTTAGATTGGCACGAACAACGCAGCATTTATACACCGACTACACTTTAGTTATAAAAGGGCAGAACTTAAACCCGTTTGACTGTCAAAATTTCAATGCCAATTGCTTCTCAACAATATCAACACCCTGCCCCTGCAAAACGCCATTCTTTGCACATGAAGTTGCGGAAGGGCTTGTGGGTGACATTGCTTGGAATCGGGCTTGCGCTCAGCACAAGCGGCAGTGTCTTGGCTCAGCAAAATTTGCCCATCATGGGCGAACCTGCAGATAACGCCCTTTCGCCAATCGAGGAAAAGCAGCTTGGGGCGCATTTTATGCGTCAGATCAGAGCGCAAATGCCGCTGGTCCGCGATGTCTTAATCGACGAATACATCACCAATCTGGGCAATCGACTGGCACGGGCTTCTGGCAAGTCTTCCGAACAGGATTTCACCTTTTTTGTTATCGATGATAGCCAGATCAATGCGTTTGCTATTCCAGGTGGTTACGTCGGCGTTAATGTAGGTTTGATAGACGCGATGCGACACGAAGAGCAACTGGCCGGGGTTATCGCCCACGAAGTAGCCCATGTGACTCAGCGACACCACGCCCGTGCATTCGCTATCGGTAACCAATACTCTATGAGAACCGCTGCTGCGATATTTGCGGCTTTAGTCATCGGGCAGGCCTCCACCGAAGCCGGTCAAGCCGCGCTGGCCGCCGGCATGGCAGCGACTCAGCAATCGGCCGTCAACTTTACCCGAACCAATGAGATGGAAGCTGACCGTATCGGTATTGAGATTCTGACCAATGCACAGTACAGCCCTACGGCAATGGCAGAGTCATTCGATATATTACGGCGTAAGAACTCACTTAATACCTCCGCCGGTGCGCTGCAATACTTACGCACGCATCCACTGGATAACAACCGTATAGCGGAAGCCAGAGACCGTGCTAGCAACAAACCTGATAAAGCTTTAGCACCGCAAACTGATTTCCAGTTGTTTAAAGCTCGTTTGGCTGTGCTCTCAACAGGTGACAAAGGTCAGCTTTTGCGAACCTTCAACGCCCAACACGCCAACAACGCAAACGCCGAAAACACGTATGGCATAGCACTACTGCATATAGAAGCTAATCGTCTGGACAAAGCAACCGAGTACCTGACCAAGCTTGGAGAACTAAGCAAAGATCACCCAACAGGTGAGCTAACGAAAGCTGTGGTTCTGGAAAAAAGTGGTGACTTGGACAGCGCTCTAAACATACTCGAGTCGTTGCACGAGTTCTACCCCGAGCGTTTTTCAGTGGTAGAAAAACTGGTAGAACTGCTAACGCGCAAACGCGAGCTTTCTGAGGCAATGCAAATCACCACACGTTACCTGCGTCGTATTCAAAACCCTAATCCCCTGGCTTGGCGTCAACTAGCCAGCTTGCAACAAAGGCTAGGCCAGCAAGCTGCAAGTCACGAATCGCTGGCGCGTTACTTTGCTGGATTAAACGAAGGTCAAAGAGCCTTGAATCAGCTTAAGCTGGCATTGCAAAATGTAGTGCCCGGTTCGGACGATGAGCTGCGATTACAGGCCAGTATAAAGGCGGTGCGCGGTATTCCACCGGGCGAAGAAGAAGCCCTTGTTGACGGGCAACCTGACGACTAATTAAGGCATCAGAAACACAACAATGCTGGTTGTCATTCTTACGTGATTCCGGCTTACCCAATCAATGTAGTAACCAGCCCAATCCATCCCGTCAGCTAACCGGTCATTTAACGGGAGGTGCTGGGTAAATGTGATGACTAACGTGCTGATTGAGAAAATAAGCGCCCAAATTTGTGCACGATTTTTATTCTGTGGAGTAACACGGTTGCTAAAAGAATGGCCACTGGCGTGCCAAAGAAAATTGCAGCGAACCAACCGGTTCGAATGTTGGCATTAATGGATATCATAGAAATTGCGGAATTATGTAGCACTTGCACAAAGCTAAATTCCCGCAATAATCATTAGCCTTTCTGTTATTACTGGGAGTCGCTGTTGGCTGGCCTCGTCTGGCTTGATCATGCCTGCAATACTGTCTAAAAAAGTTGGCTCTCCTACAAGCGTTTCGATTTCATGCGTAATGAAATTTCTAGCAAATTCACTTATCTCCTCGATATCCCCTGTGACCTCCTCTCGCCCATTTATAACAGTAATTATGTCCTCCATATCTTGGCTTGCACTAAAGTCACCGTTACCGCGATTATTAAATGCCTCGAGCTTGGTTGCCAAAAATAGAGCAGGATGAATTATACGCATCTGCACCCCTTTGATGACTGGCATTTCGGATGAGAGCTTCACACCCTCCCTATACCAGCGGTTTACCGACCCGCCAACGGCTGTTTCTCTATCAGGCATCAGGTCCAGAACTATCGACTCCTTCTGAAAGCGCGGATATTTTTCTCGAACGTGATTGAATCCAAGATCTCGAAGTCTCTTTTCTACTTTGTGGTATTCACTAGTTTTCGCTACGGTCGTCACCACATCCACATCTTTAGTGCTTCTAAAATCGACTGCTTCAGGCTCAGTAACTAAAAATCCTGTAGCGCATCCTCCTACCAATACAAGTTCTTGAACCAAATCGCCTAGATGTGAAGCTGCAAGCGCCACTGTTGCCTTGTGCTCATTCATAGTGACGCTTTAACATAAGTGCTGGAATTTCCGTGGCAATATAATCTCTGGCTAATCCACGTTCTCTGGCTGCACCAACTCTAATGCTGTCAAATGCGGCAGCTAATCTGTAAAGCGATTGATCATTGCGCGCTTGCTCAGGCAATTTTGCATGAATCGGAATAATGGATTGTCCTCGAATCGCACCTCCTAGAAATGGCCAAACAAGCAGGGCTTCATTGGATGCATTTAAAACCTCACTCATTGGGGGGGAAAATGCTGCCGTCGGCATACCTTTTGTGACTCGGCCTATTTTCGGGGGAAAAACATACGCTGCCCCGAAGCATATAAACTCTATTGATTGCTCTACTAAGATCCGTGGACTCCCCTCAACCTCTGAGGTCATTAAGCGAGCACTGATAAGCTTCCTCACCGCAGAATGCAGTGCCGAAGCAGGGAGTCGTGTGGCTCTCGAAAGATCAGAGTACCTAGGTACAACTCCCCCTCGGGCTGTTACAGCCAATAAAGTGTAAAACTCCACCGCTAGCATTCTTATACTTCTCAAAGTTTATTCAGAATTCATGAATAGTGAATTTTACAGTAACTTATACAAAGACACCAAATTTAGTGCATTATTTCGCAATTCACATGCCTAATTCGAAAAAAGCTCAAATAAAAAGATACTTTCAAAGGTATATAAATTGCTTTTTATACTTTTATAAGTATAATTTTGGAATATTGGAGTATAAATATGGCCGATCAAGAAAAGGAGCCAAAGAAAGCAAGCAGCAAGAGTCCTCGCGCTCCTGCTATGCCGCTGGAAGCTGCCCTAAAAAAAACTCTTGATGTTTACGCAGCAGAGGAGCTGCACCCAGTTCCAGTTAATGTGGCTGCAAAGCACCTCGGATATAAAAATGCCAATAATGGGGCATCGCTGACCACTTTGGCTTCGTTGAGATATTTTGGGCTGCTAGAACGCCCAAAAAAGGGAATGGTAAAAGTCTCATCTGAAGTTCAAAGATATAAGTATTCTCCCAACGAATCTGAAAAACGAGAAATCTTGATGCACTGGCTACTTATGCCGGATGTATTCAGCGAACTTTATGATCAATATGGAGAGTCTCTACCGTCATTGGATACAATTAGGTATTCACTTATTCAAGGCGGATTCAGGCCAAATACAGCCTCATCCGTTGCACAGGCATATATAGATTCTTTGGAGTATGTTGCTAAAGAGGCAGGCAGTTCTTCTGACGCAGAGCAGCAAGTTGCTGAGATTTCAGACGCATCGCAGCCTGAAGTGGTAAGCGAAGAAATGGCGATTGCTCGAAATGCTAGTGTAACCGTGCTTGAGCCGGCCCATGTGGATACTAACCAAACCGATAAAATAGTTGTCAGACTATCTGGTGGGCGCAGAGCCTGGTTGATTCTACCTACAGAGCTTTATTCTTCTGATAAAGAAAGAATTAAGGCTCAAGTGGATGTGATAGTAGCAGACGATGAAGATTGAGATAGTGTTCACGCATAGCGCGGCGACGCTATGCGTGAGAAAAAAATGGTCTCGCAACCACCGAGCGGAGCTGCAGGTCTGATCTGCAAAGGAACTTACCATCAATTCGATCGTTTGGAGCGAAGCATGCCTAACGGGTCGATGAGTACAGACAGTTGCGGAATTATGTAGCACTTGCACAAAGCTATTCTCACGCCAGCAAACTAAAATAGTGTTTCATTTTAACTGAGTACGGAACAATGTCAGGCGATACATACGCGATCTCTGGCCTTATAGATAGCGAAAGACACTATCTGGTCAAGTAGAGTACCACCGCGATCAAATTAAAACAGTAAAGAACGATCTGCACGTTATGGAGTTCCCCCGCTTTAGTGGACACCGGGGTTATGCTGCAACTGCAGCAGGTTTATTATCTCGTCTGTACTGAGCAGGACTAGTGTACCCAAGTTTTGAGTGTTTACGCACTCTGTTGTAGAACA
>Ga0209187_1001216_pt1 | contig 32212 bp, 23 predicted proteins | sample BantaG_FD_187430 | JGI IMG/M metagenome (GOLD analysis project Ga0209187, IMG submission 187430) | Marine algal microbial communities from Bantry Bay, Ireland - BantryBay_4 metaG (SPAdes) (version 2) | ecosystem: Host-associated > Algae > Red algae > Unclassified | place: Bantry Bay, Ireland...
GGCTAGACTGAGGGAATTTAGCATTTGCTAAATGACTGAGGGATAACGAAGTATATCACTATTAAATATGAAGAAATTCTTTAAGAATTTTGCTTTTATCCTATGAACGGGGTTGATAGAGGTGCCCTAAAGAACCATCGTTGCAAATTATGCGCTTGGTGAAGATAAGAAATTATTGTGATTAGACAATTACAACAAAAAAGTGGAAAACTAGAGAGTTCTCTCTATTGGCACAAATTTTTCTAAACTAAATAATTCTAATTAAATTTAACTAGACTTCACCTAATACAGTCTCCATAAAAAAAGAGGAGAAGACATCAAATAACTAAATTTCGGGAAATAATTTGTTATTGATTTTCAAGGTTTTAGGTAAATTCAAGTTTAAAAATCCCCCTATGGGGGGATTGCCTAATTTTCAAATATGCGCTAATTTACACCCTAATTAATATGCCATATTAGTAATCCACCCCAAAAAACATTGCTTGCTGTTAAAAAAGTTCTGGCCGTTGGCCAGAGCTTTTTTTTTGCAATCACACCATTGTAGTGAAACAAGATAATGCCATTAATGCCTGCTTAATGTTAAATTTCCATTGAGTAATTAACCCGAGTAACGAGCTTACCTTTTGTAAAAAGCTTAAATGTTTTATCAAACTTACGGTATGGTATTTTGAAAAAGATTGAAGTCTTATCTTGAAGCAATATTGCCAACGTACCACCTATTATTTCATCAAACTCATTCTTCGATTCATTTGTCTTGCTTTGAATAAAATGTAGTTCTGAAATATTCTTGTTTTTGATTCCATAATTTGAAATCTTCTGGTTGGTGTTGAAGCGCAATACAAGTGAATCTATTAATAATTGTAAACTGCAAAATGAAATCTCTCCCTCTATGCCTCTGTCATCAGCATCAAACGCTACGATTCCTGAAATGTAGATTATTCTTACAGATGATGTTCCTGCCATTCTCAACTTATCAAACTTTGAATAGTCTCCGCCTAATTTTAGTATCTCTCTTTTCAGGATGCTGCCATCAGGCTTTTGTTTAAGTTTGATTATCAATTTTAATTCAGTAGAATAGTTTTTGAACTATAGTAAGTATGAAATCAGATAGAGGTCGGAACAAGATCAGCACAATTAAAAGCACTAATCCAATTCGTTAGTTGTCAGAGTGGGCTCATAATTGAATTTACGCATAGCTAATTCTGATTTGCCAACTGATGTATTGAAAATTGAAAATTGTTCATAAATTTCTCTCAAATTCCAATTTAGCCAAATCTCTATTAGAGGTAATGACCTTGTCTAAGACTTTAGTTACTGGCAACAGTACTTTCTGGATTCCAAGAGATAAACCATTAAGCGGCTCCCCTTCTTGGCGAGTGGAGGGATTGAGGTATCTACGGACCGCACCAGAGAGCATCCATGAAGTATGAATATTGATGAACTCCGTTTGTTTAAGTTTGAACCCATGCTTTGCAAAGATGTCTTCATAGTATTTTACGGGGCGACCTAGGCACAATTCATCTCCAGCTATTGGATCATCAATGCGTTCAAAAATCACAACCTTTTCTGCAGTTACTCGACACAGTTCTTTGATGACATTAAAGAGCATGGCCTCATCTGTATTGTGCTGTAAAACAGTAGCGGTTATTGCTATATCAAAATGCTTATCATCATAGGGAATTGTCTTGCCATCGGTCTTAGTTAAAGTAACGCCGGCTCCAGCAAGATTTTTAGTAGCTAAAGCAATCATATCCGCAGATATATCTACTCCTGTTAAACTCTTAGCATTCTTCTTTGTGAGCTCTTTCAGATTACCTCCAGGTCCAGAACCAAGTTCCATCACATTTTTGCCAGAAAAATCAACACTAGAGAGCATCTCTAAGAATCTGTCACGCTTGTAATGGTAGTATGGCTCATCATCACCAGCAATAACATTTCTGTCTTCTCTACTATCTATACGCTTAGCAACCTCCGACCAATATGGCTCTGGGTGGTAATCATTTTTTGCCATTAGTTATTGTTAAATCTGGATTTGATAATTGTATATATTTTCTGAATTTAATATACCCTAAAGGTAAGGATAATCCGCTAAAAAAAAAGGTTCGTTAACCTGATAAGTGGATTAGCCAAGTAGCCGCCAATCTGGTCTTATTCAGGCTCTTCAGGCCAATTTAGAGACTGGTCTCCTGATGTAAACTGCTCAACTGGAATAAACCGCCACTTTAAGTCACTCGTCGCAGGATCATGCTTAAAATGAAGGAATTTAATGCCCTTTTTTTCAGGATTAGTGCCAGAAGCCAAATAATCAATGCCATCATCTGCATGCACCTCAAATTCAGATACATTGTTGCCGATATCACCAGCTAATGCAATCACCTCTATACCCTTAGCCTCAACTTTATGTAGCATTGGAGCGATCTCTGTTTGCCATCCATTTTGCGTTATCGCATAATTGCAAGACCAGTCATAATACTTGACCCCTTGGTGCTCTTTCATATCTGGATGATCCTTTATCCAAATGAGTTTATGGGTCATGACTACCAGATGAGAACTATTCTGTATGGTATCAGCTACATTCTTTATCAGCTCTAATTGCCTTCCTGTAATGGTACAAATCCAATCTTCTTTTTCCTGTGTATAAAGTACGATAAAAGTAATTCCATTGTAGTGAGTAGTATAAAATCGGGGTCTGTACGTGGCCTTTTCTACTAATTCTAGATTAGCGTTATCATGATTGCCTAATGCCCATAATGTAGCAGGTGATTTTAGATCAAATATAGAATCAAGGTATTCCAAAGTCGAAAAGTCTTTGGATGACTCTTCACAAAGATCTCCACCTAGAAGAACCATGTCAAACTGACCATAATCAATCTTTTCCATCCTAGGATCTATGACTTGGTTCACTGTATCAAAGATTCTGGTATGTGCAACGTGGATATAGTTGAATTCGGATGGCGATTCATTAGATAAGCTACAAGCCAAAATAGTAGCAAAAATGATGAGCGCTGTAAAAGGCGAAATTATCTTGTTATATGGGTTTCTGTCAAGATTCATATTCAAAACGAAGCTACACTTTTGTGCTTCTTTGGCAAAATTTATTTCCCTATTCTTGAAGTTGTTCACTACTTTTTCGACCGCTCGTCAATTTTGGTCTGAACTTTGAATTTACAATTGCAGAAATATTAAATATGAATAGGATAGGCCAAATATCGTGTATATGCTTGCTGATATTTATCTTCAGCTGTAATTCTGATTCTTCATTTGAGGAAAATAATCGCGAATTACAAGTAAAAGGTGAATGGCAAGTTAGATCAGTGGAGTGTGATGATTATTCATCTACCATGATGTCTCCTAATGGCGAGTCAGACTCATCAATGGGATCATTTGAGGGTAATGAAATCGACATGAACTTGATTTTTAATGCTGATGGAACATTTCAAACCACCGGTGATTATAATCAGATATTATCCATACAAAGTTCATTATCTAATCCAATAGTAATAGAAAGTCGAAATAACGACTTTGAAGGCGGAGGAACCTGGGAAGTCACGGGTGACGTACTTCGCATTAGAACCAACTCAGATTCTACATTTCAGACAGCTAGCTTGAATGTATTGACTGATACAGAAATGGATTTTGACTATAGCTACACCAGACTTATCATAGAAGGTACTGTTACTAGAACTGTTAATGTACAGGTGAACTACTATCTTGAAAAAAATTAATGACCTCTAAAATCTTATGGAACTACTTAAAAAAAAGCTACTGCCGTAATTAGGTAGTAGCTTTTTTTATTAAAATATGATATATCTAACTATGCTTTATCGTTGGCCTTTTTATGATCCGCTAAGAACTTTTCCAGTCCGATATCAGTAAGAGGATGATTCAAGAGACCAGTTATAGAGCTAAGTGGACAGGTAACTACGTCAGCACCCGCTAGACCTGCTTCGACAATATGCTTAGAGTTTCTGATAGAAGCCGCTAAGATTTCTGTCATGAATCCTTGCATCTGATACAAATCTGCGATATCACTGATCAAGTCAATTCCATCCCAATTGGTATCATCGATACGACCTATGAACGGAGAAAGATACGTAGCTCCTGCTTTTGCGGCAATCAAAGCTTGACCTGCAGAAAACACGAGCGTGCAGTTTGTCTTAATATCATTCTGTGTGAACCAAGAAATAGCTTTTACACCGTCCTTTATGATTGGAACCTTTACCACTATATTTGGTGCAATAGTAGCCAGAACTTTACCTTCTTTCACCATTCCATCAAAGTCTGTAGATATCACCTCAGCACTAACATCACCATCTATCATTTCACAAATCTTCGCGTAATGCTTCAAGATATTATCTTGACCTGAGATGCCTTCCTTTGCCATCAAACTTGGATTCGTAGTAACACCATCAATAATACCTAAATCCTTTGCTTCTTTGATCTGATCCAAATTAGCCGTATCAATAAAAAACTTCATAAGTGAGGAGTTGATTTGATAAGAGAAAAAAAGAGATGAGAGAGCGCATCGCACTGCTACAACCTTCTACCCTTGCTTCGTTTCCGACCTGGGGGAGTTCAAAGGGAGCTAGTCGTGCGTCCCTCACCAGCCGCAAAAATAACAATTGTTTTGATTTATTAGCAGTCTATCAGGTTTTTTCCTAATGCATTTTTTAAACTTATTACTTGGCTATTATTTAAGCTATCAGACAAGCAAAATAAGCCATGGTCGCCTATTCCTTTTCGAAAATTTCTACCTCTTCCGCGAAGTAATCTACAAATTTTCTCATGTCATTAGCCAACTTGGTATTATTAGTGGCTTTATGAAATGTATCTGCCAGTCCTTTTAAAGTTTGATACATGAATCTATTCATCTCGTCTACTTGAAATTCAGTAGTCCAAAGATCAATTTTAAGAGTATCCTTGGTATCCTTATCAAATAAAGAGACAAGAACAGCTTTTGATTCTATAAATTCTCTATTATTTGGATCATCCTGAGACTTCCATTGGATTTTTTTAGGGATGCTTTTTTGGTCAAGTCCGACACGTATTGTTATATCAGAAGAGTTGAGTTTTTCCATTACACAGTTTTATTCGACAATCAAGCGAGTAATAGAGGCAGAGTATCCGCCCCAGATGCCAAGACCACCTTCAATGTTATAAGATATTTTTGTATAAGATGAAAATGGACCTTGATTCGCTCTATTGAACTCCAAGGTACTCCAAAAATCATAATGCGCTTCATCAATAGTGCAAAATTTGACCTCAATGGTATCTCCGACATGATAGTAGCCATACGTCTCCAGATCAAACTCTACATCACCTTCTTCCGCCTTAGGCAATGGAAATTCTATTTCCTCTCCATCAAAGAATAAGTCATTGAATACAGAATTTAAAGATGCTAATAGTCCTCTATCATTGACACTGGTGAAATAACGATAAAAATTGACTATATTTGACTCATCTTGAAGGGTAACTCTGAGTTCTCTTAACGTATCGTTTGGTAGACCTGGCGTGTCATAGAAGGAGTAATCTTCAATAGAAGGTACCTTAGGTAAATAGGTACTTGCGGTTATCGTTTTGCCTTCTACTTCTATGTATAGATCATATCGCTCCTCCTCACTACCTTGCATAGAGAAGCTAGGATCTATGTATACACAAAAATCAACAGCGATAGAATCAAGATCAACATCGAACAGCTCTGTTGCTATGGCCTGCTGGGCATCATCCAGATCATTAAAACAAAACTCTTCCAACTCAACTGTCTGATTACTATTTGTAACAGTTATGATAGCATTTCTAACATAGAAATCCTCTGATTCATTCAGATTTATTTCATTGAAGAAAGGTATTGATCTAGTAAGTATGACATAAGGCGAGGTCGCATTGTCTCCAGCCTCAATATAACCTTCCACAACTATCTCTGAAGGTGCATTATTTATTTCAGGTACAAACTCTTCTTCACAGCTAAAGGCAAGTATACCCAGCAAAATGAACGATAGATTATGAATGATCTTTTTTATCATTTCTGATTCCATTTAAAATTCCAAGTAATAGAAGGAATGATTGGGAAAAGAGAAACTTTGAAAGCTCTTGCCTGCGCCGTACCAGCATTAAAGTCGGTTTCAAAAGTATTGTAAGTAAAGAATGTATTTTTCCGATTATACACATTGTATACTGAAGCGGTGAAACTGCTCTTAAATCTTTTATCCTGATCTACTCTTGGATTATAGGTCAAAGCCAAATCTAAGCGGTGATATGCCTCCAATCTCGCACTGTTACGATCTGCATATTCAACATTTAAAGACTGCTCTACTAGAAAGAGACTTTTTACGGGCGTGTAGGTATTACCTGTGCCATATACAAATGCACCTCCAAGCTCCCACTCCTGTTTGATTTCATAATTGGCTACTACAGAAATATCGTGCCTACGGTCGTAAGTAGCAGGAAAGACATTTCCTTCATTGATATCTGGGAAGATGCGGTCCGTTTTGGATAAAGTATAACCAACCCAACCATTGAGCTTACCTTTATTTTTCTTTAAAAAAAGCTCCATTCCGTAGGCTCTGCCAGACCCAAATACAAACTCTTCCTCTACTTCTACCGCAATATCGTTGATGTAATTTTCACCATAATCAATCTGATTATTAAGATCTTTATAGTACAGCTCTATAGAAGTCTCGTAAGCATTATTCTTCAGATTTTTAAAATAACCTAGGGCATATTGTATACCTCTTTGGGGTGCTACCCTTTCAGAGCTGGGCACCCAAACATCAATGGGTAAAGTACTATTGCTATTACTCACTAGGTGAATGTACTGGTTGGTATAAGTAATTCCTCCTTTCAAGGAACTCGATCCATCCAAATTATACTTTGCAAACACTCTAGGCTCAAGACCCAAATATGTTTTGACGGGTTCTAGCTTACTGTATGCCCTCCCATCTATTCCACTGGTAAAAGGGCCTACCTGGGTGAATACAGAAAGCCGGAGCCCATAGTTAATTGAAAGCTTACTAGACACCTTAAAATCGTTGAGCACATAGAGAGCAGACCCGTGTGCATATTTTGGCTCTAGATCATTTGAAAACTCAATATCACCACTGGTCGCTGAAGTAACATTCGGTGTCAATCTGTGATAAGTATAATTCATTCCAAACTTGATTTGATTTCTTGCATTTGGAAAGTACTCAAAATCCATTTTTACATTGTAGTTTCGTACACCTGAAGTGAGCCCCACTGTAAAATCAGATTGCCCACCAGTGAAACTAAAATCATAATTATTATAAACTAATGATGTATTGAGAAAAAGTTTGTCAGAAAAAATATGGTTCCACCGAGCAGTAGCAGTTGTATTGCCATAGGGCATCTTGAAAGATATGTCTCGTATACTAGATTGATAGTTAAGAACATCTCTTCCGAAATATCCGCTGAAGAAAATTCTATCTTTTTCCGAAATTTTATAGTTGACCTTAGCATTCAAATCATAGAAGAAATAACTTGTTCCAGCAAAATCTGTATTATCGATAGCGGGCTTAGCAATTTCAAATGCATAAGTCCTCCTGCCGCTAACAATAAAAGAGCTTTCATTCTTTTTGATTGGACCTTCGACAGTGAGTCTACTAGCTATGAGGCCAACTCCACCAGTGACGCCAAATTTCTTGTTATTACCATCTTTCATTTGGACATCAACTACTGATGAAAGACGTCCTCCATAGTTAGCGGGGATTCCGCCTTTGATAAGGGTTGTATTTTTGATAGCGTCAGCATTAAACACAGAAAAGAATCCAAGCAGATGTCCACTATTGTAAACTACCGCCTCATCTAAGAGCACTAAGTTTTGATCTGGACCTCCGCCTCTAACGTAAAATCCAGCGGTGCCTTCACCGGCAGATAGTACACCAGGTAATAGCTGAAGTGTTTTTAAAATATCAACCTCACCAAATAGTGCAGGCAGCTTTTTAATTTTATCTACTGGCAGCGATACCGTACCCATTTCCGTGCTACTTATGTTCTTATCTTCATCCTCTCCATAAACAACAACCTCTTCCATCGTGACTCCTGAGTACATACTTACATTTAGATTCACATTAACTTTCAGGTCTATTGATTTGATAATGTCTTGGTAACCTAGGTAGGAAATCTTTAGTTGGTATTCGCCTTGTGGTAAGGAAAGTGAATAGAAGCCATACACATTGGTAGTTGTGCCTTGTATGGTATTGTCTTGATCAAAGATGTTTACCCCGATCAAGGTTTCACCTGTGTCAGCATCCTCTATGTAACCACTAAGCGTGAAGCTTTGCCCATAACTTAGGCTAAATCCAGTGACCAAGAATGTAATAATAAAAAAGCAGTCTTTAGTTTTGTGCATATACTGTATAGTAACGCTAAAAGTACTCAGTTTAAGATATTAAATGGTCATTAATCGCTATGCAAATAGTGTTAATGCTCAAAATCCAGTAATATCGGTTTGACCTTGGCTCCTCCAAGTTTGAGCAGACGTAAGACTCCATAATTGCCTGATAAATGGCCAGCTCCTATAGCACAGAACACGGATTCAGAGTGAGAAAGCTCAGCTAGCCTTTGCCATATTTTATGGTTCCTATCCTTTAGCAAGATTTTGCGCCATGAACCAAGAGACTTTTTGCCATTTTGGTAGAGTTTGTCGATGCGACCATGAATGTAATGATCCATCATCCTGGCATGTGTTCTTTTGAACGATGAAAAATTTTGTATAATAGAACGTAGTTGTTTGACTTCTAAATCTATCGTCATCCTATCTAATATGGCCATATGCTCTTCTCTGGTTTCGATACCAAAGGTTCTTTTATTTTGAGATTGAGCGTATTGATAAAGGCTCGTATCCAGTATGAATTCTTCATCTTCCTTCATGATAAGACTAGACATCAAACTGATCAAATTCATCGGGCGTACATAGTTCATTTGCACCAACAAATGACTACCACCCAAATGGGAGAAAATATTTGATAAGCGTTGATAAGTCTTGGTCTTCAATAATGACCTTAGCGTGTGACCTGATGGAAGCAACATCCTAGAGTGCATCTCAGGATCTTGGGAGACGGACGCATCTATCTCTAGGCAAAATGCATCACATAGGTCGATGTACTTAGCTATTTGATCAAATGCGGAAAAGACCTTCTTTGATTTGACATGCATAGTACCAAAGACATACGAGGTATTCGTATGGTCTGAGAACGAAACCTCCCATAATAGAGATTGCTTCTTTTTTTTCAATGATGGGTGTTATACTATTTGAACCTTAAATTTACGCATATACTTTGCCATAATTAAGATTAGTCCTGATAATTGAAAGGTAGTATCTTAGAGTTCTTGACTGTAGAAAGTGTCATCAATGTTTTTAATCGCTCTATCTCCTCTATCTGTGAAAGGGTCTTGAATAACAATTGCTCGTAGGTTGGAATATCCTTGCAAATAATTTTTATCAAGAAATCTGCCTCACCAGTTATGATATAACATTCGGTAATCTCTTCTATGGTTTTTACCTTCTCAAGGAAATTATTGAGCGCCTTCTCTTTCTGCCAAGCTAGTGATACGAGCACGAATGTCTTCACATTCAAGCCGATACTTGTCGGATTGACAATAGCGTGATAGCTTTCAATGATTTCGGTTGATTCTAATTTTTTGACTCGCTCTAAAGTCGGGGCAGGTGATAGCCCTATTTGCTTAGAGAGTTCGAGATTAGTAATCTTACTATTATGTTGAAGAATTTTCAAAATCTTCAGATCTATCTTGTCAAGTTTGTCCACAGTGTAAAATGTTAAGTTTAATTATTGTTTGTTGTTCCCAAATTATATATGGTTCGCAATATATAGAAAAATTAAATAAGCCAAATTATTAAAAATGCCTTTTTTTATTTTTTATTACTCTTATAATATAACAGATAATTATATTTTATTCGTTTTCCTCATATAGGACATTCTAAAATTAACTCAAGTGCGACTCACCGCAGGTGATTAAGCGAGTCAAGCGGAGCGCGCAGAGATGAGAGATAGTAACGGCACGACTGTAATACCATTTATATTATAAGGTTGCGCAAAAGATTTATAGTAGAATTGGTTCAGATCAAGGCAAAAAGTGCAATGATGGCCTTTGCTATCATGAACATTATTAACGTAGAGATTAGCCATTTGTATATAAATATATGCACAATCTTATGGTTCAAATGGTATCAGGAGTACAGTGGATAGCTCGTGACCAAGGCGATAGCCGATGGTCCAGCCCCAAAATATTAGAATATATACTTATGTGATAGATTATGCGAAAGGAAGGGCTAGATGCCGCTTAGAAGCCACTATGAGACTGACCCAAATCACCATGATACCGTCAAATATGAAAGTAATCTTCTGGAGAAGTGGCGCATAATAAAATCCTATTTTTGTCTCATAACTCAAGTAAAGGGATACACTAAGGAAAAAACAGAGATATGCTAGCGCTTTCAATACTCTGTTTTTGTAATTAATTAACTCTAGAAAGAGTGGGATAAAAGAAATAGTACAAAAAACACCTGTAATAGTAACGGCAATATCATGGTAATCTGTTGCCATAAATATAAAGGTCGTCATGGCTATCATGCCTGCTGCACGCACTAATCTTGTTTTCCAGTTTTGGGTACTAAAGATTTCTGGTAAAATGTAGAAAAATGAGATCATTGCAAAACTGAGCATGATATGCGCTATAATAGCGATGGGTCTGGCATTGTTCTGCGTGCCCTCTGGCAGATTGAGAGACATCAGGTCGCAAATGAAATTATGGAAATAACTATATCCCTCAGATGCAGCTTCATTGATTGAACCTCCTGGGTATAAAGTAGTTGCGATGACAAATAAGAATAGAAATCCTACCAATCCGATGATGGGAAAATAGGGATACTTCTCTTTTATTAATTGCAACATGATATTAAAACAAAAACATTTTGAATTGGTTTGAAAAATGCCACTAAGGAATTGAACTTAAATATAGGCATTTATTCGGTCAAAAGGTTGTAGGTATACTGCAACATCACGATTATTGGTGCACCGGTCTCTGGATCAGACTCCGTGAGAAATATATCGATGTCTATTTCTTCAGACTCTTCTTTTTCTGTACTGTCAAATACAACTTCGATTGCCCCCGATTCGCCGGGAGCAACTACGCCCTTAGGATAATTTGTCGTGGTACAATCACAAGAAGAAACCAAGTCAATCTTGAGCGGTCCAGTACCCGTATTCACAAATGGAAATTCAAACTCTATTACTTCTCCTCTGACTACATCACCAAGATCTAACTTCATCTGCTCAAAAGTCATGATCGGATATATCTGAGTAGGTTGGATAGCGGGCTGAGTGGTAGCCTGTTTGCTAGGCACTTGAGCAACCATGGCAGCCGCAGAAATCAGTAAAATAGTACAGAGTATAATTATATTTTTAAACATAGATTAATTGTTTTTTGAACGGGTTATTAGTTCTTCCATCACCTCACTAATCTGATCAGCCCCTATACGCTTGATAAGTATTTCATTTTTATCATCTAATATGTAAATCTGAGGAGTAGACTTCACATTGTAAATACTCTGATATCTAGATTTAAAATAAGGATCTGTCACATTGATCCACTTCAGCATTCCTGGGCGCTCGGTGATAAACTCAGCACAATCAGGCGTCTTTTTATAATTCTGATGACAGATAGCATACATCTTGACACCATGCTCCTCAAACTTATCGTAAAATTCAATCATCTTAGGCATACTCTTTTTGCAGTGACCACAATCGGGAGCCCAAATAAAAAGCACCTTAAAGGGACTGTCAAGTCCATGGAGGCTGACTTTATCTCCTAATCCGAACTTTTTGTGCTCACTTTCTTCTGTCTCCATCACCTTTAGGGTTCTTTCTATATCTAAAGTGGGCAAAGCGATTTCGGGTGCTATTTTACCAATCAATAGGGGCTCTGTTTTGCTTGCATTGTCTATCATTTCTAGCAGCTTTTTATCATCAACCCAGGGAGTCTCCCCCTTAGCGTAATAATTAAAGATCAAGTGCACATAGACTGCATCCATACCAATGACTTTGCTATTCGCATATTTATTCAGTAAGGTACTTAGCCAATTTCGCTTAGTTTCCTCGTTACCAGATGCCTTTTCTATAATCACATCAACGGATTGGATAATAGAATCAGGGACTTGAGGTGTAAGTTTTTCTAGATAGGTCATCACTTTTTTGTTCAGCAGAGAAGTCCTGATTAAGCATGGATCACTTAGATCTGTATTGTCCAACCAATGCTGCTGTAGATACCTATATCTAGCGAGTTTGCCTTCGTCTGTGTTAAGATCAAATTCAGGCAACTTAATCTCTCTACTCGCTTTGACAATTCGTGCCGTCAGGCTGTTCGGATGCTTTTCGATAAGATCTAGCTGGTATTTATCAACACTACCATTTAGCTTATCCAGTTTGGCCTGAAGATCGTTCGTCTTTTTGCTGGCCTCTTTGGCCTCCTTTATTTCTTGACTGAGCTGTTGTGCTTTTGGGCTTTGCTCACCTATGTATTGCAAGTATTTGTAAAATCTATTGTTCTCTTCCGAGCCTTCTATTTTCACATCTTGAATGGGATTCTCTTCACTAGTCGTAATCATAAATTCCTGATCCGAATCATCGATCAGTAATTGAAAATATTTATTTTCGGGAGGCAGAACGAGGATGTACATCCCACAGTCAAGCATTTCGTCACCTTTAAAAGTAAAACCATCATCGGAGCGTAACACAGTATCTTTGATATACTGTTTATCAGCATATTGGTAGCCTAGTAAAAGCGTGTCATTTTCAAAACCCGCAATATTGACATTGATATCATAGCCTTCCTGAGCAAAAGAGGCGGAAAACATAGCCAAGTTTAGAAATAGAATTGTGAAAAAAATCTGTAAGTACATATATCTTTTCATGAAAATTTCAAGTCTTATATAAACTAATGACCGCAAAATAAAGACATTTAAGGCAACAAAATAGCGTCTTATTAATCTAAGTGCCCTTTAGCTACCTCTTTATCGAATTAAGGTAGATAAATGACATCAGTAATAAGACGCCCATGTCCCAAAATTGTTGGTTAACGTTTTCTTAAATCTTCAGAAAGACTATCAAACTCAGCGTCTAATTGTCCTTTTCTTGCTTCATTTTCTGTATCTCTGCCTCTAGATCTTGAATGGTAGTTTTAAGCTCAATGACTCGATCCTCAGCCTCTAAGACCATCTGTCTCTTGCTTTCTAATTTAGCCACTTCTTCTGCTATTTGTACTGCGCTCTTTTCTTGTACCGCTTTGATTTGCTCCGCAGACTTCTCTTTAGCGTTAAAAATAGCGTCACTAACCTCTTTTTGCACGGTAGTAAGTTCACTGTTTGCCTGCTTTCTTGCAGCTTGCATTTCTTCATTTAGCTGTTTACGCGTTTCTTGATTTTCTGCAACAAGGAAAGCTCTCTCAGCTGTAGCCTCTTCTCTAGCAGCGTCTATTTCTTCTTGAGCTTTGGCTTTGGCTTGATCGATTTCTAAGTTAGACTTTGCAATCTCGTCATCTATTCTTTTGCGCTCTACAATAATGATCTCTGCTGCTTCTCTTTTTATTTCTGCTATCTCAATAGCTGATTCTTCTTGAATCTTAGCCTTAGCCTCTGCAGACGCTTTTTGAGCTTCGAAAACTTCTAGTTGAGATGCTTCTATAGCCTGATTTGCTTTTTCTTTAATTGACTTAATCTCTTCCGCAGATTGAGCTTTGGCGGCAGCGATTTGCTCGGCACTCTCAGTTTTAGCGTCAATGATTTGATTGGTGATGTCAACCTTTTCATTTGCAGCTTCTTCTTGCATGGCAGCAATCTCCTCGGCTTGAGCCTTTTTTATACCCGCTATAGCAACTGCTGTATTTCTTTTTGCTTCAGCCATTTCTATGGCACTCTCTTCTTTTACCTTAGCTATTTTATTCTTGATCTCGGCAATTTCTTGCGCTGCTTCCTGTTGAGTTTTTAAAATTTCAGCGGCAGCGTTTTTCTTTTCGTCAATGACTTCTTTAGTAGTTGCAGTTGTCATTTCCTTTTCTTTCTCCTTTGCTGTCTTCACTTTAGTAGCTACCTCATCTTGGATAGCTTTTATTCTATCTTGAGCAGCTTTTTGAGCCTTAGCCACTTCGTCCGCATAAGTACTTTTAGCTGTTTCTGCCGATCCATTTGCATCTGCAACCTCAGTAGCTGAAGTCTCTTTCGCCTTCATTATTTCCTGAGTCGCTTTTTTTCTAGCCGCTTTCACTTCTTCCGAACTAGCCGACTTTACTTCTGCTTCTTTAGCTTTAGCTTCTGCAAGTGCAGCTTCAAGATCAGCTTGAATACTTTCCATCTTTTCTTTTGCTCGCTGCTGTGCTTCAGCTACTTCCGTAGCGATTTTAGCTTTCTGCTCATCAGATGCTGATTTGGCCTTTGCTATTTCTGCGGTCTCCTTTGATCTGATCTGTGCCACAGTCTCTGCGACCGTCTCACGTGTCGTTTTAACTTCCTCCGCAGCAGCTAATTTCTCCTTTGCCACCACATCTCTAGAGTTGGCTATCTCCTCCGTTGCTTTTTGTCTTGACTGAGCAACCTCCATGACAGACTTTTCTTTTTCTTTTGCTGCTACTTCCTTTATATCAGCTATTTCGGATGCTTGATTCTCTTGCAACATAGTCACCTCTTCCACACCTCTTCTTCTCGCTTCTGCCACTTCAAAAGCAACGTTCTGCTTTTCTAAAACAGCATTTTCTTTGATTCTAGCCACCTCTTCTGCTGCCTTTTCCTTAGTATCTAAAATCTGCTCAGAAGCCGTCTTCTTACTATCTACCACATCCTCCATGGTCTTATTCTTTTCCAGCTTAGCGGTCTCTCTTGCCGTGGCAATAGTCTGTGCCGTCTCTGCTCTAATTCTATCTAATTCTTGAGTTGCATTTTCTCTGGCACTCGCTACTTCATCGGCATATTCTAATTTAGCAGATTCTAGTTTCTCTCTAATCTTTTTTACCTCTTCTGCAGCATTGTTTCTAGCCGCAGAAACTGTTTCTGCAGACTCTAGTTGTGCTTGTTGGATAACCTCGTCTGCCTTTGCCCTTGCCTCTTCGACATTACTACTTATCTTAGTCATAGCATCGTCCGCATTCTTTTTTGATTCACTAACTTTGACAGCAAGAGTCGCTTTAGAACTTTCAATTTCTTTTTGGGAAGCTTGACGTGCAACTAATACCTCTTCTGCATACTTTGCTTTTTTTTCTGCAGCATTCTCTCTAGCTTTCGTTACTTCTTCTTGAAGCGAAGCTTTTATAGCATTAGTCTTGTCTTTCTCCGCTTGTATTTCTTGTCTTAATCTATCCTTCGTTTCTTCTAATTCAACTTTGAGAGCAGCTAACTCTTCGTCATTCAGTAAGCTAATATCAGCCACACGTCTCCCACCTGAAGAAGCACCTGAAGAGCGACCACTTGACGATTCAGCAGCATCTCTGCCGACTTTAAAATCTGTATTAGCTAATACCTTACTTTTGACCATTGATCGATCAAGTGAATTGCCAAAGCATACAGCAGATTGTTTAAATTCTTGCTGTCTGTTTGCCTGTAGGGACAGCTTACGCATTTGAAGATTAATATTATTTCTCAGGTAAATAGATACGATACTTGATTTTGATAACCAGTCGATGGCAGCTAGATCCATCAGTAAGGTATTTTTGTAGACTGGGACATTACCCTCTTTGTCTACTTCTCCCATTTCTATAAATCGATAACTTTTTCTTGTGTTGCTTTTATCTACAAAAATGAATTCATCGTCTTGATTAAACTCCTGACCAGCTTTCGAAAATACTCTAGCGACTATTCCATCCTCCGTATTTGCAAAGTTTAAACTGTAAGAATAATCCCCCCGTACTACTATCGTAACTTGTTTCGTAGACAGTAAGTGAAGCCCTGCTACTTTCTTGTTTTCTTCAATGACATTGGCACAGTTTTGAGCAATTAGACCAGTCGAGCTTGTTATGAATGTCATCAACACCATTATTATTGAAAATGTGTGGCATTTCATCATATGATTTAATTTTGGGTAAATAGTAGGCAAACAAAAAAAACACCGTAGATTAGGTGTTGTTTTAATATCCTTATCTATCAAATATAAGTAAATATATTTTAGATTAAGCATTTGCCGTTCCCTCATTGGCACCGTTCTTACCAGTTGCAAGCAAAAACAGAATGGCCATTCTTACTGCAACTCCATTTTCTACTTGATCCAAAATGATGGCGTGTTCAGAATCAGCCACTTCACTGCTAATCTCTATGCCTCTATTCATAGGGCCAGGATGCATGATTAATATTTCCTTTTCTAGCTGCTCTACCATCTCTTTATTGACTCCAAAATGCAGTGAATACTCCCTTAATGAAGGAATATACTTGATATTTTGTCGCTCCAATTGAATACGCAAGATATTAGCCACATCGCACCAGTGCAGCGTTTCTTGAACGTTATAGCTCACTTCGACACCAAGACTAGGCATAAATTTAGGGATAAGTGTTGGTGGGCCACATACACGCACCTTGGCCCCTAGCCTCCGCAGACAAAAAATATTACTTAATGCCACTCTGGAGTGCTTGATATCTCCAATAATCGCCACTTTTTTCCCTCTTAGATTACCCAATTTTTCTCGCATAGAGAATGCATCCAATAAGGCTTGAGTTGGATGCTCATGGGTTCCATCACCCGCATTTATTATATTTGCATCGATATGTTTGGATAGGAAGTGAGGAGCACCTTGAGCTGGATGTCGCATCACAACCATATCCACTTTCATGGATAATATATTATTTACGGTATCGAGCAGAGATTCTCCTTTTTTCACGGAGGAGCTACCAGAAGAGAAATTAATAACATCTGCTGAAAGCCTTTTTTCAGCTAATTCAAAAGATAGCTTAGTTCGAGTGCTGTTTTCAAAAAACAGATTCGCAACTGTAATATCTCTAAGTGAAGGCACCTTTTTGATGGGTCGGTTAATTACATCTTTAAAATTATCTGCAGTCTCAAAAATCAAATTAATATCTTCGGCATTGATATCTTTAATACCCAATAAGTGTTTACTACTCAATGTAGATTTAGCCATTAGCTTTGAGATTCTTCTTTATTTGCAAATAATAGTACTTCTCCTGTCTTTGATTTCTCATCCCAATCGACACGCACATATGCTTCATTGATCGCATCTACGACCATCCCAGTATAGTTACTCATGATGGGAAACTGCCTGTTGAACCGACGGTCGATCAGGCACATTAGTTCTATCTTGGAAGGCCTTCCAAAGTCTTGGAGTGCAGACATCGCAGCGTGTATAGTCCTTCCCGTATACAAGACATCATCTATAAGGATTACAGATTTGTCCTCAACCAAAAAATCAATTTCTGTAGTCGAAGCGCGCAATGGCTCATCCCTCTTTCTAAAGTCGTCTCTGTAAAATGTAATATCGAGCTTCCCATATGGGATATTACTGACTCCTGAAATAGCCTCTAATCTTTGGCAAATTATGTCAGCAAGTGGGACTCCACGGGGTTGAATACCTAATAGTACTGTATTTTCTAGGCTCGGATGTTTCTCAAGAATGCGAAAACATAACCTATCTAGTGTCAATTCTAGCCGCTTAGCTGATAATATAGTGCGTCCTTGGCTCATATGTCGCAAATATAATCAACTCCTAGATTAAATGTACCACAAAGATCAAATTGAAATCACCTCCGATATTGACACTTATCCAGATGAGTCTAGCCTTCGAATTCAATCGCGTACCGGAACGAAAACTGGGTTTCGATCATCATATATCAAGAGACATTTAAATAATTTCTCCTCTGCATTATCCTCTATACGCTCTACGGTCTTGGTCAGTTTGGCATCGCCTTTTATCCATTTTAGAAAATTATCAACTGTCAAAGCTTCAATTGCTCCATGCTCAAACGAAAGCATAAAACTATTTTTCACCTCTCTTTTGGTGACGACCTCACCCTCTCTAAATGGTATACCCGTCCGCGGATTATACGCTTTTATAACCTCCACTTTCTCCTCTACCTCCTCCATACTAAAATAACAAATATTACCCCTCACCTTCAAGCCTACAAACACATCTAACCCCGCCTTATTTCTACGTTGTAAGTTGACGTAGGGGATACCGCCAAGGCTGAATCCCCATACCTGCTGATTAATCGTCACACCGTCATGTCTAAGCGAGTCCACCAGCGTTATCATCTTTTGCGGATTAGTATGCAGTTTAGCGTACACGGAGTCCCAAGCTAGACTCGCCTTATTACTTTGAAAGTCTTCAAAACTAAAATATATGCCATCTTGAAATTTGAAATTCTTTGTCAGGATGACCAACGAGTCAGTCTGCCCAACAAGGTTAAGAGAACTAAATATAAATATATAAATAAGCGTCTTCAAGGCTAAAATTTTAGCAAATTTAAAGTATTACTTATTCAGAACGAAATACAGCATGATTTTATGATTTATTTGGGCGAGTCACCGACTTCCGCGAAAAACTTCAGTCGCTGTCAGGCTGTTCAGTACTGCGCTACGCTACGGTATAAGGCACCTGAACAAAGGTGCCTTATACAGCTCCTATGGTCGCTTACTTACCATCCTTCTCGCAAATATTCCTGGTTTTAAAGATCTACTAAACATGTGGTATTTTTGCCGTATATGGAGAATACATTATGTTGTTCTTTATTGGCTGTCAATTCTGCACATCCCAGCAAGTATGTAGGTCAGCAAATCTGTACTTCAATCATCTTCATAACTTGCATCAATATCACCAACTTTGATTCCTATGAGTTGGAGCAGAAGACTTTCCATATCTAGGATTGATGCTTGGACTGTATTCCACTCCTGCAGAAGAGGGTTCTTCATTTCACTATCAAATTGAAAGTGCTTATCTAACCATATCCAATTTAATGGAATTGCATTTCCCGTATCTTGATTTAATATGAGCTTACGCATTAAAGTCATATCTTCTATATCCAATTTTTTATCCCCGTTCAGGTCACCAGCAAGATATTGGAAGGAAGATGTAAAACGCTTTAAACCTAAAATATGATTTTGAAGAATGCTTAGATCATTGGTAGTAACTTCCTTTGCTAGAGCAGACTCCTTATGTAGCATTATAAAGTATTCTTCAGATTCCAACAATGGCGAGTTTATCGAGCCGTTTTCGTCACTTAATAGGTACATAGGAAATTCCGCTTCTAGAGTAACTTCTACATCTTTTAATGGTTTACCATTTACACTATGTATGAAACCAGTCAGTTGTAGTTGTAGTGCTTGCAAATCACATACCTCATGAAAATCTTCTATGAAGACTGCGGTGGTCTTTGTGACTACTCTTTCTAGTTTATCTTTTACACTTACCTCTACTTGTAATTCTTTGCCTATATCCTCACAACTAAATTCAGATGGACTTATTGACATTTCAACATCTGTGCAAGCTAGATATTGGTTTGCAAAATCTTCTTTGTCCAAAGTAAGCTTACCGTTGAGCTCTAGTGAAAATTGGTAGTCGTCCTCCAATACTAGTTCGGGTTCATCACAAGCTAAAGCTTCAATGGCTAATTTTAAGAGTGAGATCCATCCACCATCTTGACTACCGTAAGGGACAGCATTCCACCAACCCCAGCCAAAGTACATAATACTCCCGTCACCTACTTTAAATTTTGCGACTGCAGCCTCGGATGGATTTGCTTGATTATGATATAAGACCTGAGCATCATTCGGGATGCCCTGCTGAATATAGACTACCGCATTATTATTATCAATTTCATTTGGGGCATCTTCAAATTCTCCAATAGGTAAATTACGATCCTTGATGCACTTACCTGCTAAGACTGGTGAACCGACTCTCATCTGACTGCCTTTAATTTCATTTATAAATTTGATAGCATTGTCGCTTTGGAATTCAATTCCAGATACGACACCCATAATTATGATGGACCCACCATTTCGCACATAGTTTTCATAGTCTTTAAACTGATCAGTTGATAGGTTCTGGGAGATGTCTAAATTTTCCAATTCTGGGATGATAACTAAATCAAAGTCAGCCCCAATGATACTCCCAAAGTCAGTATAAAACATGACTTCATGCCCCAGTAGCTCCAGACTGGCCTTTAGATTAGATGCTTCCGCAAAGACATTACCATCATTTATATCTACATAGACCGGATCATAAAATAAAGCAATTTGTCTGGCAAAAGAAGAAGTGGATAAAAAGCACAAGAAGAGCAGACCTAAGCAGATCTTTGATAGATGTAGATATATCCCCCTTTTTTTGAACATAATGTAGATAAGCGCTTGTTTTAATCATTGAGTGGGAGACTAAATAATGGGGGGTGTTCCGTGCTTTTGGTGGAGGGTCCAAATACTCTATAAAAATAGGGGTATTTAGCCTTAGACTAAATACCCCAAATGTATTATTTAGCGCATGATAAAAGTTCTGTATATGAGAGCTAGATACTGGCCATTTTGAACAAATTGGCAGATTGTGACAGACAAAAAGTAGCTTAATAAACACAAAAACCGGTCACCTATAATTAGGCAACCGGTTCTTGATTTCGGAAAAGATATATCTTAGTTGATCTTCGTAAATTTGATTAGATCAACTTCTCCAGCTGTATGCGTAATACGTAAGTAGTATACACCTGCTGGTAAGTCATTCATTTCAATAGAAGATGTGTTGTAAGAAGAAGCATCCATCTTCAATCCTTTTTTAGTAATACCAGTAGCTGAGATAATCTCTACTTGAACGTCACCATCTATAAGTGATAAGTTCTCAAGAGTCAAATTAGCACTCACTGGATTAGGGAATATTTCAAAGTTAACATCTGAGTCAGCAATGTTCATTTCCTCAGAGATATCTGTGAAATAGTAGTTTCCATTATCATCTACTCGCTTAATACGGTAATAGTTCATACCTTTCATTGGTTCAGTATCGCTAAAAGCGTATGCACTCAATGTAGCGTACTTAGATGGAATCTCAGCCAATACTTCAAAGTTTGCACCATCGGCAGAACGCTCTACGTGGTACATCGCATTTGGAGTATCATTATCTGTGATCCAACTTAGCTGTACTGAAGCATCAGCAGTCATATTGGTGTTGAATGTTACAATTTGAGAACAAGCAACTACTTCAATTACAATGATATTTGATTCAAATACAAACTCCGGACATCCTTCTCTTCTAGCACATCTGGCATAATATTGAGTCTGGAAAACAGGACCTAGCTGTAAACAATCTGAATTACTGTTTGGTACATTTACCCAAGTTGCTGGGTTAGGTACACCACCAGTAGGAGAACAAATCCATAAGTATTCTATTGGAGCAGTACCACCACCACCAGCTGGAGCAATATTCGTAAGCTTTGCAGGAACTTCACCAGCGCATATCATCTGAGATGTACCAATCTGGCCACCAGAGTTTACATTATTACATGTTTCAAAAACACCAGCATCAAGAGATAATTCATCCTTATCATTAATACCATCGCCGTTCATATCAATTGTTTCTGGTATACCATCTCCGTTTACATCTAATACATCAAAAGGCATAGTCTTTCCTGTTTCAGGATCCACATCAGAGTCAGTTAGATCATCATTGTTTCCTGAAGGGTCAGTATTACCTTGACCATCACCATCAATACAAGTATACTCCATACCATTATATACTACTGTTGCAAAAAACTGAACATAGTAAGTACCAGGCGCAATACACTCAAATAAGTAGAGACCATCAGAATCAGTATTCGTTGATTCAATAATTTCATCATCTGCATTACATGGAATTCCATCAGGACCAGGCCCCATTAAATTTACAGGAACACTCTCAAGACCTGATTCATTAGCATCTTGCGCACAATTTTCATTGTTATCAGCCCATACATAGTTTCCTATGCTGATACCCACTTTCGCGATAAAGACTGTACCTACTTGAGTACATCCAGTAAGTTCATCTGTAACAGTCACTGTGTAATTACCATCTGCAAGATCGGTAGCCGTCGCATCAGTAGAACCGTTACTCCATTCGTAAGTGAAGTTTCCATTACCTCCGTTTGTAGTTGCAGTAGCTTCACCATCTGTAGCTCCACACATAGAGATAGGAGATGATTCCTCTACAGTAATATCAAATATACCTACTGTAGCAGTAGTAGTAGATGAAGTAGAACAACCCGATACATCATCAGTAGCTTCTACTGTAATAGTGTAAGTACCAGGCATCATCATTGTATACGTTGCACTTGCACCATTTTCAGTAATTGTTCCTGCACTTGCAGTCCAAGAATATGTAACACCCGTCATCGGATTATTAACTGTCAAGTCTAAAGATTCACCTGGATTACAAATTGTATTTCCGTTTGGATCATCTACTATATTTACGACTGGACCATCTAATACAGTCACTGATGTCATTGCCATACCCATACATCCTCCATCTGTCGTCGTAGACACAAGAATTTGATAAGTACCTGGCTCCATCATGGTATATGTAGTAGTAGCTTCATCTGGAGAGCTAAGAAGACCTTCAGCAGCAAACCAAACATAAGTAGCATTTACAGTAGATGTAGCAGTAAATGTAACTTCTTCACCTGGACAAATCGTTGGATTATCAGGAGTGATGGTAACTACACCAACTTCTTCTCTATTAACTTCAATAGGATCACTCAAAGAAAAACAACCTTCAAGATCATTTGCATTAGCACCTACTTCGGCTCCTACTAAACCATCTTCAAAATTAAGGTACCAGATTAGACAGTTACCTATGCCTGCATTTTCAAAATTGAAAGGAGGCATCATTGGCAATGAAAGAATCACACCATTAGCATCTGTAATGACCCAGGTAGAATTAGTACCTTGGCCTGCATCATCAATAGATACATCTACAAAGTCATCCATCATGTCACCTACACATACTGCGGTAGGATCCTGAGTAGATATCGTTGCCGGTTCAGTTGACAATCTTATCACTTCAATATTATTTGAAAGGTCAAAACAACCTTCAATAGCACTTGCATTATTTCCAATCTCAGCGCCTTGGATAGTACCATCATATACTAAGTACCATATCAAACAAGCACCCTCACCTGCTCCATCCAAATCAATTACATTTGATGGTGGAAGAGATAAAATATTTCCATTTGCATCTGTTACCACCCATTGTGCAGTGGTGCCCATAGTTGCTCCAGTCACAGTTAATGTAATAGGATCAGGTATACCGTCACCTGCACAAATGGTAGTCGGGTCATTAGTAGATATTGTACCCGCTGTAGGAGCTGAACTACCAGCAACTTCTACTGTAGAATTTGAAGTACATCCCTGACTATCCGTTATGGTAACTATATATACGCCAGGTGCTAAATTAGTAATCGTTTGTGTAGTGCCTCCATTACTCCAAGTATAAACATATGGTGGTACTCCGCCAGAACCATTTGCAGTTGCAGTTCCATCTGTAGATCCACATTCAGTTGGAGTACTACTAGTATTTACACTTAAATCAGAACCACTACCTCCAACTGTGACACTAGCTACTCCCTGACATCCATCAGCAGAAGTAACTGTAACAGTATAAGTACCAGGAGACAATCCGCTTATTGTTTGAGTGGTTGCACCATTACTCCAATTATATGTGTAGGGAGCCATTCCTCCAGAAGGATTAGCAGTCGCAGTCCCGTCATTGCCATTACATCCTGTATCTGTACTAGAAGCACTGACGTTCAAGTTACCTGCTGAACCTACGAATACAGTAGCTGAATTTGCACAACCCTGAGTATCTGTTACGGTCACTGTATACTCTCCTGGACATAGACCAGTAGCTGTTGCAGAGGTTTGACCATCACTCCACTGATAAGTGTAAGGTGGTGCTCCAAGCATTGCATCTGGGTTTGCTGTACCGTCACATGCTCCACATGAAGCTGGCGTAGAAACTGGCATTAGCCAAATTCCCTCAGGCCCTGTCACTACTGTAACATTAGTAGTAGCCACAGCACCAGTAGCATCCGTAACTGTAACTTGGTAATCTCCTGGTAGCAAATTGTAGATCACTACAAATGTGGATCCAGTAGACCATTGATAAGAATAGGGTTGAACTCCGCCAGTAGCAATAACCGTTGCGGTTCCATCAGCACTATTCAAGCATGTTGCAAACGAAGAGTTGGGCTCTAAGTTGATTTGTGCATGGATGGCATTGACCGCACTAAGGCAGAGCACGAGACTGAATACAGCCATCCATTGGATTAATAATTTTTTTGTTGTGAAGTACATCTTTTCCATACTTTTGTGTTAGTAATTTTTCCGTTTCAAATAAAAAAATAGAGCTTACGCCTAGTAATAGAACCAGGTGCAGCACAATAAATTAGAGATAAACTTATCTTGTTACGGTTTAAGGAGAAATGCCTTTGGGATAAGGCGGTAAAACAAATGCTAATAAAAGCACAAGTATGGTTATCAGGATGATAGCGTAAAAGTAATACTTAATTGACACAATGACAATAGTATACTGCACACCTTCACTAGATTTAGATGCTTGAAAGATAAAAAAGTAACGTTACAGAAAAAAATTAATATATATACAATTTGTTACAGTCTGTCTTTCAGGACTTTAGCTTGATTTATTAGCCTAAATTGATCCTTCATACCCTATAAAGGGTAATTATAAAAAAATATGTTAATTTTTAATATTTTAGGCTTTAGATAAAGTTTTTAAATAGTTTTTTGTCTAAAGTTCATCTTATTTTATGCGAGGTACATATATATATCATATCCTTATAATATGAAAACAATAACAAAGTGGCTACATAGTGGTAAATACTATCACTTTTTATTGGACAAATTATTCATAATTACGATCCCCCCTAAGACGACTAGTAAAGCAATACATGCTTTGAAAGGTTGATTCAGTAAAAAGTAGCCAATACAAAAGAGACCACCGAAACTGATCGACAAGGCCGAGAGCCATTGCAAAGATGAGCTGGCAAGGCTTTCAACGCCAATTCTACTACTTCTGCCCTGCCATAGTCCAATTGGATTGGTTTTTTGAATGAAATGATCCAATATATTAGATGAGGTTGGCCTAGTGAAAAGAGTGACGCAAATACAGGTCATAAGCGTCATTAAGGTAATACCTACCAGAGCATAAGTATCAAAATGAGGATCTGCATCTATCGGTTTTAAAGTAGTGAAGCCAATCGTACATAAGACAGCCGTCGCCATAGCAGAAATTTCTGTATAGGCATTTGCTCGCCACCAAAACCATCTGATCAGATGAGCAATTCCTAAGCCCGAAGCAGCATTGATGAAAAACTTCCAAGCATTAGCGATGGAGTCGATTTGACTTGAAACTAGAATAGCGATAATGAGAATCACAAAAACCATTAGCTTGCTAAATCGAATCAATGTTCTTTGATCAGCCTTAGGATTAACAAATCTTAAATAAATATCATTGACCAGATATGACGCACCCCAATTAAGATGGGTATCTATTGTACTCATAAACGCTGCCATCAAACTTGTAAAAGCCAAACCGAGCAACCCAGCTGGTAACAATATTTTCATCAAAATTGGATAGGCGATTTCTCTGTCCGCTGAAATTGCAGCTGCGTACTCTGGATAATTAGCTCCTGGATTGTCAAGCGGAAATATGACTAATGAAACTAGAGCAACAAGTACCCAAGGCCAAGTACGTAAAGCCACAAAAGCAATAGAAAATAAGATGCTTCCATTCTTAGCATCTTCTGGAGATTTGGCGGTATTTATTCTTTGCGCAATGTAGCCAGTGCCATCCGAATCAAACCTCACCCACCATTGCACCAAAATGTAAATCATGAAAATTTGAAATGGCAACATGTTATTGTCTAATGAAGGAACAAACTCCAACATATGACTCGCTTTCTCAGCGCCGTAAATATCATGAATCTGGCTGACCAAAGCCCCAGTCCCTCCAACTGCATCTACTGCATAATAGGCGAAGTAAATAGCACTGATCATAGCAATCGCGAACTGAAATAAATCCGTCAATATTACACCTCTGATCCCTCCTAAGGAAGAGTAGATACTCACAAATATTAAGAGCACCAAAATGGTCATAGTGGCATTAAGATCATCCTTGAATAATAGAAATGATGGATAGAAATTTTCCATGTTTTGAAATGCAGTATCGCCAATTATACTTGTCCAATCTATAAAAGGACCGGCGATCTTTACGGCTGCAGTGATCACCCATCCGAGGATAAAACAGTTGAGTACAATACCAAAGAAAAAAGCTTTAAATCCTCGCAAAATCGCAGCTCCTTTACCATCATATCTGAGCTCAATTAATTCTACATCTGTAAGTACACCAGAGGTATGCCATCGCTTGCTAAAGAAGATTGCGACGGAAACATATGTCGCTACCCAAGACCACCAAAACCAGTTGCCAGAAATTCCTGTATTGGCAGTAATTCCTGTGATGGCAAGGGGTGTGTCCGCAGCAAAGGTTGTAGCGATAATAGATATGCCTAACCACCACCAAGGAATAGATTTATCCGCTGAAAAATAAGACTTCATTCCTGTTTTTGCTTTTTGGGAAACCCAAACTCCAATCATGAAAATCCCTATCAGATAGGTAATAAATATAGCCCAATCAATTGTCTTCATACCCCTAAAAGTAGAGAAAATATGTTTAAATGTTTATGCGTTTATTTGTGTAATCGTTTCTTTGGAAAAAGCTGTTGGTCGCTGGCTATTGGCTGTTGGCTTTTAGTTGTTTGTGTAAAGCTATTGCAAAGCCCCTAATACCTAATACCTCCTTTCTTTACGGACTAGTGATGAGGAGTGGTGAGACGATAGTCGAAGTCCTGAAGGGCAGCTTTGTGCTTAGCCAAGGACCGAGCAGACCTGCGAGCCACGGATCGTAGCGACTCCTTGGTGGTACTTGGTTGGCGGGCATGGAAAACAAGGAGTAGGCCCAAAAAAAGTAATTGCAAATTCACACAATTGTAGTACTTTAGAAGATCATAAATCAAAAATGAAAATAATGAATTACATCAAATCAATTCTAGTGCTACTTGGCCTTTTCTGCATGGCTGGAATTAGTCACGCACAGTCAGATAATAAATCGATGGTAGATAAGGCTGCTAAAAAAGTTGAGCCAAAAGTGATCGAATACAGACACTACTTTCATCAGTATCCAGAGCTCTCGAATCGAGAATTCAAAACCTCAGATAAGATCGTAGAATACTTGTCTGCAATGGGCTATAAACCTGACCAGGGCATGGCTCATACTGGTGTCGTCGCTGTACTAGACTCAGGAAAACCTGGGCCTACTATTGGCTTGCGGGCCGACATTGATGGACTGCCAGTGGCCGAGCGAAATGATCTCCCTTACAAGTCAAATGAAACGTCAACTTACCAAGGAAACGATGTAGGAGTAATGCATGCTTGCGGTCACGATACACATGTATCGATGTTGCTGGGTGTCGCACAAGCATTGATGGATATGAAAAGTGAGCTAAAAGGAAAAGTTGTATTTGTTTTCCAACCTGCAGAAGAAGGGGCGCCTCCCGGAGAAGAAGGTGGTGCAAAACTCATGATCAAAGAAGGACTCATAAAGAAGTATGGTATAGATGTGATGTTTGGTCAGCACATTTCTTCGCGTGAAGATATAGGTAAAATCACGTACAAATTTGGGGGTCTTATGGCAGCGGCAGATCGCTTTGAAATCACTGTAAAAGGAGTGCAAGCGCATGGTTCTAGACCTTGGTCGGGCGTAGATCCAATTGTCACCTCAGCTCAGATCATCATGGGTTTGCAAACCATCATTTCCAGACAAACAAACCTGACTAAAGAGGCTGCTGTCATCACAGTTGGAATGATCCAAGGAGGTGTACGAAATAACATCATACCAGAGGAGTGCAAAATGGTCGGCACTATCCGTACATTAGATGTGGAAATGCAGGATATAATACACGAAAAAATTAAAAAAACAGCTACCTCGATTGCCGAGGCCCAAGGGGCTACCGCCGAAGTAGTCATAGATAAATACTGTCCGGTTACATTTAATAATTTGGAGTTGACCAGACAGATGCTACCTTCACTATTTTCAGCTGCTGGTGAGGAAAATGTTCAAGTAATACCAGCAATCACTGGTGCCGAAGATTTTTCATTTTATGCTATGGAGGTGCCAACCTTGTTCTATTTCGTAGGAGGAAGAACTCCGGGAGATACAGCTCCGCATCCTCATCATTCACCTGATTTTGCAGTAAACGATAAAGGCATGATCACTGGTGTGAAGGCGTTATTGCAACTTACTTTAGACTATATGGACTCATCAGATGCCGGTCAATAATGCCAGTACAAATACTTTAAGCATTTTTTATTACAAAAAAACGTAATAAATAAGCACATAGGAACTATTTTTGCGGCTTCGTGTTGTATTAAGTCATCTAAGCATGAGAATGTCTGTAAAATCTGACTACTTCAAACTTAAATGATATAATTAATAAAATATACCATATATGGCTATAATAATAACTGATGAGTGCATCAATTGTGGAGCTTGTGAGCCAGAATGCCCAAATAATGCTATTTATGAAGGTGGCGTAGAATGGGCTATTGCTGACGGCACAGGTGTAAAAGGAAGCTACACACTTGAAACGGGAAATGAAGTAGCTGCAGAAAATCAAAATGAACCTGTAGAGGATGATTACTACTATATAGTGCCTGACAAATGTACGGAGTGCTGTGGATTTCACGAAGAGCCTCAATGTGCGGCTGTATGCCCTGTAGATTGCTGTGTTCCAGATCCTGAAAGAGAAGAAACTGAAGAGGTCTTATTGGCTAGAAAAGAGAGATTGCATTTATAGTCTTAGACATACAGAACCTAAAAGGGTCATATTACGCAGGTAGTGTGACCCTTTCTTTTGCTGTTAAGTGAAAAAATACTATTAATTTGCAACGCAATATGTATTTAACTTATCTATCAAGCGGACAAGCCAACCTCGCCAAATGAAGCTGTTTTGTGATCAAATGATCACAATTTTAACGAAAAACGTAAAACTAACATTATGCAAAAGCATTACACTTTCTATCTCTATCATACTTTGATAGCCTGTCTTTTCATTTTTGTGCAAGCAAATACACTGACTGCTCAATGTGATCAAAATCTAACCAACTATTCTAGACTCGGTACTTTTGGAAATAGTGTTTACTATTTATCCAATGTTCCATCCCAACCTATTGCCGCTGAATCTGCGGCTATCGCATTGGGAGGCCATCTAGTAGATATCAATTCTCAAGCAGAGAATGATTTCATCCAATCGATGATAGATGAGATGACTTACATTGGCCTGAATGATAGCAACAGTGAAGGCAATCTAAGATGGACCAGCAATGAGGCGGTAACGTTTACTAATTTTGACAACTGTGTTTTCTGCAATGAAAATAATGCAGAAAACGACTATGCAATGATGCATCCTTGGAATGGTGGCTGGAGTTTTATGAATAGATGGAATCCAAGGAGATACATTGTAGAATTGAATTGTAGTGATACAGGTGGTGAAAACGGTGGTGGAAATACTGAATGCCTAACCGATATCAATGGTTTTGAATTTATTGGAAAATATGGAGACAGCAATTACTTCATCTCTACCAGTACAGCGACTTGGGCAAATGCCAATACTATTGCAGTAGGACAAGGTGGCACGCTGGTAGTCATCGACGATGCAGAGGAAAATCAATTCTTAGCCAACAAGTTTGATGAGATGGTTTACATTGGTCTGAATGATGCGAACAATGAGGGTCAATTATCTTGGGCCGACGGCAGCACGAATGCTTATGAAAACTTTGATGACAATTGCGGATTTTGCAATGACAATGATGCTGAAAATGACTATGTGATCATACACCCTTGGAATGCAGAATGGAGCTTCACTAATCAATGGAGCCAAAGAAGATATATCATGGAGATTGGATGCGATGAAGGCGGAACTAGTCTTACCTATACCAACTGTCCGCAAGATAGAACAATTCAACTCCAAACAGGTCAGACTCGTGCTATTGTCAATTGGACACCGCCAGGATTGAGCGATAACTGTACTGTTGGAGTTACCAGCAATACGCAAACCGCTGGCCCTAATAATGGATCAAACCTTTCCGCTGGTGAATACACCATAACTTACAGAGGTACAAATAATTGTGGTGACATTGCTACTTGTTCATTTGAAGTCAGAGTTTTACCAGCTGATAATCCGCCTGGAAACTCTACTGTCAGTTTTCAAAACTGTCCAGCCGATAGAGTTATCATTATACCTGATGGAGAAAGCATGGCCTATGTTAGTTGGACAAATCCATCCGTAAGTAGTACATGTATTTTAGGTGGACTTTCTTTGGGACTTATAACTGGACCAAATAACGGCTCTAACTTACCTGCAGGACCTTATATGATCAATTATCGAGCTGTAAATAACTGTGGTGATATAGCAACTTGTAGTTTCACTATCAATGTAATGAGAAGCGATACACCATCATCTTTAAATATAAATTGCTCGTCAAATCTAAATTTAGAAATTCCAGCTGGTAGCGTTACTACAGCTCTAACTTTCATTAGTCCAACTGTAAACAATGTTTGTGATATACCAGGTACTATAATACAACAAGTCGCTGGACCAGCTAGAAATAGTCAGGTAGGTCCAGGGAGTTACTTCATACAATATAGAGCTACAAACAACTGTAACGATGAGACTTTTTGTTCTTTTAATGTTAGCGTTATAGAGAGCAATAGCTCCACAATAACTGTCGATTGTCCTCAGGATGATCAGACGTTTACTGTAGATGCTCCACCTTTAGCCCCAGTCGCATTATGGATTTTTGAGCAGCCCACTTACAATAATACTTGTACAATAACCGAAAATGGAGCTGATGGCGTTTCTGTAAGTGGACCTAATGCATTTAATCAAGACTCAAGCTTGTCCGTAGGAAGCTTTACTGCGACTTATACAGCTTCTAATTTATGTGGTGATGTAGCCACTTGTTCATGGAATGTAGAAGTTCTTCCTTCCGAAGTACCTACTACTTTATCGATCAATTGCCCAAACCCTGTATCAGTGACTACTAGTAATGGCAGCAATAATGCGTTTGTTTCTTGGGCTGTGCCAACAGCTATTACAAACTGTTCGAGCCCAGGTACAAACATCACGCAAATTGGAGGGCCGCAGAATAATTCAAATCTTGCTATCGGTAATTACACTGTGTCCTACCGGGTTACTAATCTTTGTGGAGATCAAGAGGATTGCAGTTTTCAAGTGAGTGTTATTTACGGTAATAATGGTGGCGGCGGTCAAGTTGGCTACACCGCTAATGATCAAGTGACACCATACTCTGGACTATTTAGACCTGGTAGTAATGTAGGATACAACCCACCGTGGACTGATGAGCAGATGGCTGATTTGGTAGCTGGTAATCCAGCCTTAGGTGTAAAAGGAATCGGTGCAAAATCTATGCGCCCTGGTTTATTCGAATCTATCACTGAAGTCTATGGGGTTGATTTTAGATTAGACACTTATGATCATTATGCTAGCCTTGGTCTGGATGATCTGACCATGATTGTAGGCTTTCCTGCAGACTGGCACAGAGATCAAACAGATTATTGTGGCAATGGATTTAACTCTTCGTTGTTCGCAAATCTTTATACTGATATCTGGGATGATGGCGCAAATGGTACACCCTATAATGATGACAATTATTATGCTGCTTATCTCTATGAAGTAGTGAGCCTTTACGGTTCTAACGTTAAATTTTGGGAAATCTGGAATGAACCTGGATTTGACTTGACTGGTAACCGCGGATGGAGACAGCCAGGAGACCCTGCCGGTAACTGGTGGGACAATGATCCTGATCCATGTGAGTATATATTACGCGCACCTATCGAGCACTATGTGCGTACACTCCGCATCAGCTGGGAGATCATAAAGACTTTGCAGCCAGACGATTATGTTACCGTGGCAGGAGTAGGTTATGTGAGCTTTTTGGATGCCATTATGCGAAATACAGATAACCCGAATGGTGGTTCAGTAACAGCAGAATATCCACTGACTGGTGGTGCTTATTTCGATATGATGGGATTCCACTCCTATCCAGATATAGATGGATCTGTATATGATTATGATTTTGCAACCGAT
>Ga0209187_1001217_pt1 | contig 32179 bp, 16 predicted proteins | sample BantaG_FD_187430 | JGI IMG/M metagenome (GOLD analysis project Ga0209187, IMG submission 187430) | Marine algal microbial communities from Bantry Bay, Ireland - BantryBay_4 metaG (SPAdes) (version 2) | ecosystem: Host-associated > Algae > Red algae > Unclassified | place: Bantry Bay, Ireland...
CATACTGGAGATCCGTCCAGCGACTGGTTTCCTTCCTAATTCGACGTCAGCCAAGCCCGAATTTCTCACAAAATGTCTCATGAAAACCGTCAGTGTCGCTCGAGAATTACTCCGTCCCTTTTTCTTTCCCTTTATCAATTTACGCTACGGCCGAGACGGCCATACCTTCGACGGAGGAAAGCGGATCTTTTTGAAAGATGGCCGCACCCATAAAGTGCATTGGAATGTCAACGAATCCCCGCATGGGCGCCAGCTCGTCATGAACGCTTACAAGGGCACGGTTCGCGTGGTCTCGGTTGAGATTCGCTACCACTAAAGCACTTCAGAATTTAACGCGTCAGGGCTCAGCGCGCTTCGGCTTCTTGAGCGGATGCTTCAACGGCTCGATCCATTTACTCGGGGCCAACCCCCACTTCACGGATAACAAATCAAGATCGGGATCGATCAATCGCTGAGCTGGGCGGCCATTCAACGAACAGGTTGCGTCGACGGTAATTTTCACTTTCGACCATTTCTTCAAACTCGGTTGCTTCGCGAGATATTGGGTGGCGAACTGATGGATAAGATAGGGCCGACCATTCAACTTACGATGCTGACGGTAACTCAACAAATTCACCGGAAAGGTTTGCGACCTATCATAGGGATCGACCGTAATCGACTTCCCTGTATCCGGATTTGAAACGGTGAACGTTACCCCACGGCTCTGCTTATCGCGCAGTTTCATATGCCAGGCAAAGCGGTGCCCTTCCTCGGTCCAGTTGGAATTTCCGGGATAGAGATAATGGCGCAGAGGAATCAAGCACTGCGTCACTACCCAGAAAGCTAAAAAGATGGTGATCCATTTTGCCATCGGAGATGCAACCGCAGCCGCGCTGGCCTTTTTGCGTTGCAAGCGATTCTTCTGCTTCCCCCAGAGGTCGGGATCAAGGAACAGGATTGGGGTCGCGAAGAGCATGAAATACGGAAAAATCCCGATCTGAAACAAGGTCATGTTCATGATGTGAAAAAAGGTTCCAGCGACCAATGCAAGAATGCGTGTCCGCTTCCAAAGCAGGGCGGGAACAATCAGGAGATCGAGAAGGAGGCCTGAATAACTGACAAGATAGACGAACCATTCCTCGGTAAAATAGCTCCCCATGAAGTGGCTGTTGGCTCGATTGCGTAGCCAGATCCGCATCGGCTCACCCGCCAACCAATCCGGATTCAACTTCGCGATGCCTCCGAAAAAATACGGCACCCCAACTTGAAACTGAAGCAACCAAAGCGACCAGGCCGGAAGGTGAGTGGCTGATTCAACGCGGCCATACTTCACATCGAGCGACCAGCGACGGTTGGCCGGCATCAGAATGAGCAAGAAGGCGATCAGGCTCAACAGGTAGTAATGGTTGTTGTAGATGGTTTGTTCCAACAGCCAAGAATAGCTGTAGAAGATAAACAGGATGACCGCGGCCAACCGGTAATATAAGCCCAGCGCCACAAAGAGTGCCGCGATACCATAAAGAGTAAACGCGGCGTAGAGGAGAGGAGATGGCAAGGGCTGTACCCAACCGAATCCGAAATAGGTGAAATGATGCACCGGCTCGAGGTAGTATTTCTCGAGCCAACCCAACCCCATAAAGCGAATGGATTCGACCACCATAAAAAGGCCAAAGGCGATGCGAAACAACGCGACCGGCGCGCTGTTGATAGGCCGAGAAAGGAAACGAGTCAAAACCTGCATACCTGCTCCATGCCGTGAAGCGCTTTTGGACGCAATGGGAAACTGTTGCGATCCACCGAGCTTCTTTTATGCGCCTCGACTCAACATGGAGGCCTTGGAATCGAATTTGAACGTTGGCAATCCCGGATCGAAGGCAGGGGTATGCTCCAGAAATACTCAAGGCTTTGAAAGGTCGAGACAGAAAATAGTCCACGATTGTATGGACCTTTTAGGCACTTGTTTGGAAACTGATTCAAACCGAGGCCTTCGACCTGGGCGCTTGGGGTTTTAACCCGAGCTTGGGGTTTGGCTTTTCACTAGATCGGTTGTTTCAAGCGAAATGCATTGCACTGTCGGCGGTTGGAAACCGCCGCTCCTTGGCCTTCGGCGGAATTTATAACGCTACGGCTCTTGGATGACTCGCATCGGCTAGGTAGTAGGCCTACTTGCTGCCACCGCCGGAACGGCCGCCACCACCAGAACGACCACGTCCACCGCCCCCACCGGAACGACCGCCGCCACCAGAACGGCCTCCACCACCGGAACGGCCGCCACCACCAGAACGACCACGACCTCCGCCACCGCCACGATTTCCTCCGCCACCAGAACGTCCTTCAGAACGAGGCTTTTTGGGGCGACGCTTGTTCACAGGTTCAGGCAAGGTGAGCCAAGATTCTTTCGGCAAGGTGCAAGGCAGCTCGCGTTTGATGTATTCCTCGACTTCAGGAATCATATGTCCGTCATCTTCACTCGCGAAGGAGAACGCTTTCCCCTCGGTGCCAGCCCGTCCGGTACGACCAATGCGATGCACGTAGTCTTCTGGATCTGCAGGCAAGGTAAAGTTGATAACAAAATCGATTTCATCAATGTGAATTCCACGGCCCGCCACGTCGGTCGCGACCAATACGGTGATTTCACCGGAACGGAATTTTTCGAGCACGCGTACGCGCTTGTTCTGCGGTACCGCGCCGGTCATGACTTCGGAATTAATCCCATAACAATAAAGATCGTCATCCAAGCGACTAGCTTGATCACGGCGATTGCAGAAGATCAACACTCGGGTCGGCTTGTCGTTTTTGATGAGATTGTAAATGATGGCCAGCTTCTGCTGGTTGGTGGTGATGAAGATGGTTTGATCCACCGTTTCCGCTGCGATGCTCTCAGGTTCAATTTCAACATTGAGCGAATCTGTGGTCCACTGCTCGGCCAACAATTTGACGTTGCTGTTCATCGTCGCGGAGAAGAACAAGGTCTGACGCTTGTTTTTGTGCGGGGTGGCACGAACGATACGGCGCACATCGGGGATGAAGCCCATGTCGAGCATGCGGTCGGCTTCGTCGAGGACCAGCACTTCGATTTTACTTAAGTCGATATCTTGGCTGCGATGAAAATCGATCAAACGCCCTGGGGTCGCGACAACAATATCGATGAGGCCATCGGTAAGGTGATTGCGCTGCTTCTGATAATCCTGACCACCAAATACCGCGAGGCTTTTAAGGCCGGTGTATTTCCCAAGAACCCGCGCTTCTTTTTCGATCTGGATCGCGAGTTCACGGGTTGGCGCGAGAACCAAGGCACGTGGGGTGCCGCGTTGGCGCATTTCCGCCGGTGGGTTCGTGAGCAACTTGTTGAAGGTACCAATCAGGAAGGCGGCGGTTTTGCCGGTTCCGGTTTGGGCTTGGCCTACCGCGTCATTGGCTTCGAGAATCCCAGGTAGGATGCCGCCCTGAATGGGGGTAGCGAACTGGAACCCGAGGTCGGCAATGGCATGCAAAACTGGATTGGGGAGATTGAGATCGGAGAAGCGTACTTTGCCTTCTTCGGGTTCGACGACATAGGATGCTGGATCCCAGTTATCAACCGGTGGAGCAACCGAAGAAATCAACTCACCTTTCGGACCGCCTCCGCCACCGGAACGAGAGCGATCAGACCCACCGCCTGAACGACCTCCTGATGAGCGGCCACCAGAACGTCCGCCCTCGGAGCGACTGCCTGAGGAGCGTGAGCCAGAATCTTTGGATTGGCGGGATGAAGAACCGTCGCCCTTTTGATCGTCGGAACGAGGCTTGCGGCCACGACCACCTTGGCTACGTGAGCCTTGGCCTTCGCGAGAACCACCGTCTTTGGATTGCCCGTCTTTGGATTGCCTGTCTTTGAATTGGCCATCCCGATTTTGTGAGGAGCGACGGGAGTCTTTGCCAGATCCGCCCTCTTGTTTACCATCCGAGCGGCGCTCATTTCGTTGCCCGCCAGACGACTGCCCTTGAGAACGGGATTTTCCGCCCTGTCCTTGGCCCTTTTGGCCATGGCTTTTCTGGGAACGACCGGATTGGGATTTAGCCCCTCCAGAGTTTGACCCTCCAGAGTTGGCCCCTCCACTTTTAGCTTGGGAAGATCCAGACTTAGATCGTGAGGTGGATTGAGAACCCCCTGATTGGGGTTTTGAAGAACTCGCGTTGCCTTGCGCTTGGCCACTACTCTTGCCACCACCTTGCCCACTACCTTTTGCAGCAGACGCTTCGGAGCTTTTTGTCGCGTTGTCTTTCTTTTTCTTGTCAGCGAAGGTCTTTTTGACCTTATCGATAATAAATTTAACCATTGAATTTACGTAGGATTGTTCGCGTCTACATGTTTAGATCGCGTGGAATTTTAGTAGAGGTACGCGATTTCGCCTTATATTCTAGGAATATACCTTTAATTCTAGAAAGAATATGACGATGAACGAGACCTTCTGAGTCTACACAGTACCAAGATCATCATGAATGCGAAGAAAAAAAAACGTAGCTGGTTCCTCCGAATCCTCTTAACGCTCCTATTGTTACTCATTGTTTTAGTCATCGTCCTCCCGTTGATCGCTTCGAGCGGCGCGGCTCGGGGCTTTGCGCTGAAGAAAATTAACGCGGCCATTCCAGGCGAACTCGACATCGACGCCCTATCGCTCGGCTACCTAAAAGGGGCGGATATCAAAGGGATGCGTTGGCATGACGACGCAGGGAACCTGATCGCGGAAGCGGGACATGTTACCACCGATTATAAGCTGAAAAATCTCCTATTCGATTCGAGCAAGCAGATCACCCTCGAGCTCGATCGCCCCGTGATCCATCTCCATTCGGTTCAGATCAATGCCAAGGAAGACGCCCCAACCAAAGAAAAACCAAAAGAGAAGGCGAGCAAGGAAGCGACTGAGCTTCCACCTCACCGCGCCATCGTACGGATCAAGGACGGCATCGTCACCATCAAAGGCAAAGACGTCTACATGGAAGAACTCAACTTCGATCTCGACTACAACGGAGTCGGGAGCGGCGGTGGGGCGGCCAAAGCCCCTCTCTTAAAATTGTCCGGTGGCTTTCAATCCCCTGGTGCGGCAGAATCTCTTTCCATCGACGGTACTGCGGACTTTGGCAGCACGACCCTGAAGCCGGAAAAAGTTAACGCGAACCTCTTTCTGAAAACCACAGGCTGGGAATTCGGCCCACTCCTAACCTTCCTCAATGGTCTTTCTCCCGTCGTCCCCACCGGCTCGCTTCGCCTTGTGACAGACACGAAAGTAAACGGAAGCTTGGCCAACGGCTTTGCCGCGCAATCGACCACCGCGCTGCGTAACATCAAACTCGCCGGCGGCGCCATTGGTGATGACGCTCCCAGCTTCGACGAGCTCGGACTTACGGTCGACATCAAGCAAAAGGAAAACGGCTTCGACCTAAACCGCTTTCAATTTCAATCCCCCTTCGCCTCAGCCAACCTTCGTGGCGTCGTGGATCAACTCCCGAACTTTGACGAAAAAAACCCGCTTAAATTATTAGATACGTTGCGAGCCAACCTCCGAGGCACAGCCGACATTCTTCTCCCCGAATTACTCAACAGCCTGCCCAACACGCTCAATTTGCAAGAAGGCCTCGCGGTCAATCAAGGACGCATCAACATTGAGCTAAGCGGAGAAGCTGGTGATGGAAGCCAAGACTCCAGCGTGAAAGTCGCCCTCGCGGAAGGCCTAGCAGGCATGGTGCAAGGCAAGGCGGTCCGCCTCGATCCTCCGTTTGATTTAAACTTAACCGCCAACCGAAATGGTAGCGACGAGCTCTTCGGAATTCTGAACCTCGCTTCCTCTATGATCAGCGGTAGCGGCACCGGCACCTTGGACCAAGCGGTGACGAGCTTTGACCTCAATCTCGATGAGGTTCGCTCGAAGCTAGGGCAATTTGTCGACCTCTCGCAATGGCAACTCGGCGGCACCGGGCACATTGACGTGAGTGCGCAGAATCTACGTGGGGAAACCCGTTCGATTGAAGCCAACACCTTGCTCACCGCGATGAACCTCGGCTTTGAAAATCAAAGCTGGCTCTCACAAGAAAACGTCCAACTTTTCGCCAACACCTCGATCGATAGCAGCGGGAAAAAGCTCAGCGCACCAAGTGTAAAACTACGCTCCGGCTTTGGTAACGCGGATATCAATATGGCCTCCATCGTGCTTCCGGCCGAAGGCGGACTCCCCAGCGAACTGAAAGGGCTAGACATCATCGCCGGCCAAATCAATTTCGACAAAGCCACCCGCCTCCTCACCAACATGGGTATTCTCACCAACGGCATGCGACTTGCGGGCAATGGCTCGGCCGAGATAAAAGGGAACTTCGAAAACGGTGCCCTCACCCTTCCAACCATTGTCGTTCAAGCCGAACAGATTGCCTACGCGCAAGGGACGCAGCAGGTAACCCAAAAAGCGGTGACCTTGACTGGAAATGCCCGGGCTCAACTTAATGCGGCGAACCAACCCGTTTCGGCTTCACTCGGCAACTTCGTTTTAGACACCGACGCGGGCTCCTTCACCGTGAGCAAAATGGACGCACAGAAGCTCGACTCTTTAGAAGATCGTAGCATCGAACTCGCGGCCAACGGCCAGATTGATCTCGGAGTCATCAGCGCCTTGATGCAAAGCGTTGGTGCGTTGACCAACACCATGGCGATAGCGGGAAGCACCGCATTGGACCTCGACGCTTCTTTTGCCAACAATCGCCTCACGGTACGGAACGCCAAGGCAATGCCTCGGAATTTTCAATTCACCCAAGGAGAAAAGCAGACAGGCCAGATCAACCTCGATCTCGCGACCGCAGGCAGCCTCGACCTTAGCGCCAAGACGGTTGACTTCAGTGGCACCAGCCTGACCGCGGGCTTCGGCAACCTCACCATTCCCACCTTTACCGTAGGCGACTTAGACCGCGCCATGGAAACCCTGAACCTGCAACTGAACTCGGACAACGTCTCCATTCCCGCCATGCTAAGCGACCTCGGCAGCTTCTCCCCGCTTCCACCCAAGAACCAAGTATCCGGCAACATGAGCATGAATGTGACGGCAAAATCATCGCCAGGTCAGCCCGCCGCCTTCGATGCGAAACTCGACCTCAAACAATTTCAACTGGCCGATAGCAGCTCGGGAGCCAGCCGAGTTCTCTTCGCGGAAGACCAAGCCGACCTGCGCCTGAAAGGTCAATTTGACCAAGCCGGAGAAAGCCTACAGCTCAGTGAGTTGATGCTGAACTCCAGCCCACTCGGCTTCAACGCCTCGGGCGGGATCACCGAATACACCGGACCGAAAAACATCGCGGCCAACGGCAACCTCGCCTTCGACCTCGACAAAATCAGCGGCCTGCTCGAAGGCCTCACCGGTAAAAAGTTCGTCATGAATGGCAAGCAGAGCAAACCCTTCTCGATCAAAACGGTCTTAGCTCCGGCCGACGGAAGCAGCGTCATCGCCAACACCGAATTGTCAGCCGAACTCTTTGCCGAGCACATGGAACTCTATGGGGTCTCCATCGATCAGCTCAGCATTCCAGCTCAGGTGAAAGACAGCCTAGCGACGGTGAACATCGCGGCCAACGTCAACGAGGGGAAACTCCTCTTGCAACCCACCTTTAACCTGCGCGGCGACACCCCTGTAATGAGCATGCCAACCAACTCCATGATCATCACCAACTTCACCTTGACGGATGAAATCTCCAACGAGCTGCTCGGCTTGATGCATCCGATCTTCAAAGGGGCCAGCGTGGCCGGTGGAAGCTTCGACCTCATGATGAAGTACCTCGACATCCCGCTCGGACCAGAGATTCAAAAAAACGCGCGCTTCGCGACCCAACTCGGAATGAACAATGTCAGCCTAGAAGCCAAGGGCATGGTGCGCCTCCTGCTCGACCTCGCGAAGGTTAAGGAGACCAGTTACACCATCGAGCAAGACGACATCGAACTGACCTGCGAAGAAAGCCGCGTCCATGCGACACCGCTTAAAATTCGCGCCGGAAGTTTCCGCATGGAAATGTCTGGCAGCGTTGGCTTCGACCAAACCCTGCAATATTATGCTAGCGTGCCGGCCACCGAATCCATGGTTGGCTCCTCGGCCTATCCCTACCTTAAAGGGACGTCCTTCCGCATTCCCATCGGCGGCACCGTGACCAAGCCACGCCTCGACACCGCGGCGATGACCCAAGCCATCGCCTCGACCGCCAAACAAGCTGCCATGACCGCGGCCCGCAACGAAGGCTCCAAGCTCCTGAAAGATAAATTGGGCGACAAAATTCCAGGCATCGGAAGCATCTTGGGCGGTAGCGAGCCAACGGTCGACCCGAAGACAGGCGAAGAAGTACCGGCCGAGAACAATCCTCTCGGTGACATTTTGAAGAAGAGCCCCTTGGGCGGGATTCTCGGGCCGCCGAGCTCGAAGCGGGATCAAAGCCCGACGGTTGAAAAAGCGCCGGCGCAACCCAGCCCCCAGCAAGGCACGCAACAGGGCACGCAACAGGGCCAGCCAGCCCAACGCGTCCCTCGTCGTGACCAACCGCTTCCATCTCGCGTCCCACGGCGCGATCAGCCTTTGCCAAACCAAAAGCCGGCTCAATCCACCGAGGATGCGTTGAAACAGCAAGGCTCGGAGCTCCTGCAAAAAGGCGCGGGTAAACTGCTCGACGGCTTGTTCAAGTAGACTAGAATTGGCGCAGCCCAAGGAGCGGCGGTTTCCAACCGCCGGAAAACGGGATTTATCCCGTTGTTAAAGGTAAAGGGTGATAAGGTGAAATCGAATAGGCTCACGGCGGCGTCTACCACCTTCTATTAACCTTCTACTTCATCTTCTATTGACCTCTAATCGAAAACCTTGTGCTGAACGAACTGCTGAATTACCGTCCATCGGCGGTTGGAAACCGCCGCTCCTTGGCCTTCGGCGATCCATCTGCTAAACGTCTTGAACTCGCTTCGTCACCGCCTTGGAAAGTGCCATTGGTGTCTGGCACCTTCTATTTGAAAGGTGAAAGCGAACAGGTTTGCGACGGTATCTGAAACCAATGGCACTTAGATAAGTCATCCTGCGACATGTTACATGGTGAAAATCCGCTCCGAAGCGGGTGGGATGTAAGACTAGAATTGGCGCAGCCCAAGGAGCGGCGGTTTCCAACCGCCGGAAAACGGGATTTATCCCGTTGTTAAAGGTAAAGGGTGATAAGGTGAAAGCGAATAGGCTCACGGCGGTGTTTTACACCTTCTACTAACCTTCTAATACTCCTTCTATTGACCTCTAATCGAAAACCTTGTGCTGAACGAACTGCTGACTTACCGTCCATCGGCGGTTGGAAACCGCCGCTCCTTGGCCTTCGGCGATCCATCTGCTAGACGTCTTGAACTCGCTTCGTCACCGCCTTGGAAAGTGCCATTGGTGTCTGGCACCTTCTATTTGAAAGGTGAAAGCGAACAGGTTTGCGGCGGTATCTGAAACCAATGGCACTTAGATCAGTCATCCTGCGACATGTTACATGGTGAAAATCCGCTCCGAAGCGGGTGGGATGTAAGACTAGAATTGGCGCAGCCCAAGGAGCGGCGGTTTCCAACCGCCGGAAAACGGGATTTATCCCGTTGTTAAAGGTAAAGGGTGATAAGGTGAAAGCGAATAGGCTCACGGCGGTGTTTTACACCTTCTACTAACCTTCTAATACTCCTTCTATTGACCTCTAATCGAAAACCTTGTGCTGAACGAACTGCTGACTTACCGTCCATCGGCGGTTGGAAACCGCCGCTCCTTGGCCTTCGGCGATCCATCTGCTAGACGTCTTGAACTCGCTTCGTCACCGCCTTGGAAAGTGCCATTGGTGTCTGGCACCTTCTATTTGTCTAAACTCACCATGAACGCTTTTCTACGACCCATGTTTTCTAACCGAGGTCAGCAACTCTCTTAGGTTGGCTTCGGTTTCGGTAAGCGGAATATTCTTCAGAAATCTTTGGAAACAAACGTGATAACTATATTGCAAATAATCAGTTAATTACTAACGTTACACTTATTACTCTTTTCAGTTGACGATCCAGTGCATGATTTGTAGAGCGTGGCCATGAAGAAACCACATCGTAATAAGTCAACCGGCACCTTCCTTAAGACAGTCGTCTTACTGGCCTGTATGTTTAGCCCATTGAAGCCGCTGATGGCACAGGACGCTGCCTCGTATGGTGAACAAAATTTCTGCTTAGAATGGGGTAAGCTTCTGGTAGACCAAATTAACGAATCCTTTCACTCGGTGAATGGTCTGAATGAGAACTCCGGCTATTTTGAAATAGTTGGCTATAAACTGATTAATGGATTTACATCTTTTGCAAGTATTCCAGTAGTGAGTATCTATGTTGACTCAACGGGCTATCCCTCGGAATCAGGAGCATACCCAAATTACTTTGCAATTTGGCCCTATTACGACCCAAGCGTAGTCTTCCCGGGCTGGAACAATCCGAGCATTGCGGGTCCCAATGGATCCAATGTAGATCCGGGTGACGATTATATTCCGTTCACGGTACCTTATACATCGGGTCCTAACGCAGGCGCTGATGCTCCCGTCGTCTGGCAGGGTGTTGATTTCAGCGATTATGGTGATGAAGATTCCATCGATTTGGTTCAACTGTATTACAACATCTTCGGATATCCCGGAGACCCGTTCGGCATCAACCCCATGCCTTGGAACTTTCCCGAAGAGAATATGGTAAATGGTTGGGAAAATTTTTGGGGTGAGTGGTATGCCGAGGATAATGTAAAGGAAGGGAATACAGTTAGCACGGCTGCCCTGGTCGCAGGACTGATGTCCCAAGAAAATCCAAGTCTCCAGATTCAAATGGGAAATATGTGGAAGCTCGAAAAAGAGTGGTTTTTGGGCATATTTGTCGGGCTGGGTTCAGGCTTACAAACGAGCTGGTGGCATGGCTATCATTTTTTTGACACCGTCTATTATCCGAGTATCATTGGAGACACCGTTCCAGGCTACGGAGCTCCAACGACATATGATGGTCTCTTTCTAGATGGTGGATTCGAAGGAAATTCTTTGGCAGACGATTTCCCTGTTCTCTTTGTAGGGGAAATTCCCGTGAAAATGGACACAGCAACGACAGGGCATTTCTTAACCTTCCACTGGAAAGTGAGCGGACCGAATCGATGGCACGCAACTCGTTGGAATGTTACCCTGACACCACAGCCGGATCCAGAGCCCGAACCCGAAAGAGAGCTTGAGAATGACTGGTTTGATATCTCTGTGTATTACGATTTTGAGGAAGCTGATCCAGATCCAGATGATTACATCGATCTCGACCCAATCGGCCCACCAAAAATTACGGGCCCATTCCATCCCGTCGTCCTTCCAGGAGCGCAGCAACCTACGATTGCCTCAACCGACATCAAATTGGATCTAGAACTCAGTTCAGTCCTTCCAGTCATTGGTCCCCACCCTCCGAACAACCCCGTGTACCCCGGGGAAATCTATGAGCATAATGGCGAACCTTATGTTTCATGGGAGCTATCCGTCGAACCGAGTAAGCAAGAGCCAGAGCCGGAACCTGAGCCCTGTAATTTTGATGGCGAAGACCAAATCGTGATCACACGAAGCGACGCAACTCCGGGACTTCGTATCGTACTCAATTTTGATTATGATGATCTAGACACGTTTGATCCCAATACGACGCTGGGCGTTCAACGTCGAGAGCAAGCGCGACTCGCGGCCCAAGACTGGGTAGACATCATCGCGATACCGTATGGTAACGGCGTAAATGCAGTTGAAACTTCTGAAGAAAATTCAATGCACTTTACCATCAACCGGCCGGCTATAATGCCCTGGGAAAGTGACGCCACTATCGAGTTAGTCAACCCATGCTTGGGAGACCATGAGGTCGTTTTCTTTTTGGGAGGTTTTTCTACGGAGGGCATCACAGCACCCGCACAATATGAAGGTGCCTTATCAACGCTGGCTGGGGCAAATATGGCGTCGGTCGAAACAGAAGTCACCTTTTCGGGACAACAACTTTGGCAAACTCAAAGCCAGAGACGCGGCAGAACAATCGACAATGTGGAGGACTTTTATGTCCCCTTCGCACACACGATTATCGTAAATGAATCGTCAGACTTTAATTTCGGAGACGCCGTAATCAAACCCGAAGGCGGGGAAGCAAGCCTGCCATTCCGGGGCGTGATTGCGCATGAAATGGGTCATGCTCTCGGCATTGGGCCAATCGGACTTCCGTCGACATCTGCAGAGCTCCTGGTCCCCTTCCTCATCGATAATGATCTATTAAATCCCACCCCTGTACTTGGCCAGGGCTATGTGATGAGCCTGATTATGGGGAACGGTGCTGAATCTGTGACGGTTCCAATCCATCTGGCGATGCCGAATGGAGCGGCCGCCTTGGCATGGGTAACTGCGGTTACAAATACCATGAGCACAGTAGAACAGGAAACCTTGTTGAATAGTGAATTTGGCTATCTTTACTTTACGCCGCCTCTGTATCCGGGTGGTGATCACTTCATGTTTTCGGAAATTTTCCTCAACAATCCCACGATGGGACTTCCGTACCCGCGGTTTCCAACGGTCAACGGTGACACCCAGACGGTCCCTCTCTTACAGTCGGGCGGTGCCCATGACAATCAAGATGGAGAGACCTTTTGGATCACCATTCTGGACATCGGCTACATGATTGATGTCGGCTGGGATTTTAGTTTTTGATGACCTTTATTGAGGTACAACACATTTCCCTTTTGGGTTCGGAATGTGTTTGTCCCGAATGGCACTACGATTGGCTGCATGAGGCATGCAAGGACGGCGTGAGAAAGCAGGTTTAAGAGCGCCTAATTACAGCCAAGGCCCCCCGCGGTCGCCCCCATCGTGCGACCATGGCACGAGCGCAGGCATTGCCAGTCTCGGGGCCAGTACGGCTGCAATCTCCGCATCGTCAACCGAGTGTGGATTCGATCTATCGAGCCGCATCAATAGCGAAGGATACAAATCCTCGTGTCGGGGGCTCAAGCCCTTTGAATCCTATTCCTCTAAGCTATTATTTCCAGCATTTCAGCTTTCGTTACAAAAAAATTACAAGTCTAGGCTATGCCAGCGGGGCTTTTTATTGGACAAATTAAGTCTTACCGACCATTTTGCCCAAAATTGGAAACCTATGAAACGAACAAGACTTTTACCAAAACTCGCCAAAGCTCTTGACTCTAGCCCTACTCCTACATCCCGCGCGATCTTTTCAGCCCTCGCGGCTGGAACGATTGTCATCGGAACGTTAATCGCTACGTCGAGCCTCGTTCAGCCAAGCTACGCCCAGGAAGCCGAAGCGAAGCCGGAAGCGAAAAAGCTCGCGGAAGTAAGCAACAAGGATTTGTTCCGTTATCGCGAGCAATGGCCAGAAAAGATCTCTATCGTAAACGACATCTCGGTCACCATCATCGACAGTGGAGAAACCGTCTCGCTCAAACGCGGCGCGATCGTGACACTCTCGGGCGTGAGCACCAAAGGGATCAAAGTGCTCACCGCCAAAGGCGCGGCCTTGGTACAAGAGCCAGACACAGACTTGGTTGAAGGAATCAAAAGCAACGCGGCCAGCAATGGCGTGGTGGTAAAATTTCAAGGCGAACTTCCTCCGCCAACTAAACCTGAAGCAGCCAAACCTGAAATCGCGAAAGCGACCGTCTTGGGCGAAGCACCTCAGGGCTTGGCGGAATTGTTTCCGGGCAAACTCTTTGATGCCAATGGTGACGAAGTTTCTCGCGATCAGCTCGCAGGCAAATTTATCGGGGTTTACTTCTCGGCTCATTGGTGTGGCCCTTGCCGCGCCTTCACTCCAAGCTTGGTGAAATTCCGCGACGAACACAAAGATACATTCGAAGTCGTCTTTGTCAGCTCCGACCGCAGCAAAGAAGCACAGTTCGACTACATGACCGGCTCCAAAATGGGATGGGTCACCATGTCCCACCGCAGTGCCGAAGCGACCGCTCTCTCCAAACGCTACCAAGTACGTGGCATCCCGAGCTTGGTCATCCTCGACCCTACCGGAAAAACCATTACCCGCAACGGACGGGGTGACATCGGCAAAGGCGCTGGCGCGATCACTGGCTGGAAAAAAGCTTCCGGCATCGATGACCCAGCCAAATTTGCCAAAAAAGCCGATGACGCGGCAGGTGCAGGCATAGCAGATGCAGCAGGTATCGCTGGGGCAGACAAAGCTGATGCGGACAAACCCGAAGCGGTTCAAGCCGATGCGGTTCAAGCCGATGCGGACGCAGGCGAAGAAGCCGTGGCGCTCGAACCTGAAGGTCAAATCACCGACGGACTCGCCGCCCTGCTCCCAGAAAAAATCTTCACCGCAGATGGCAAAGAAGTTTCCCGCGACATGCTCGCAGGCAAATTTATCGGCATCTACTTTTCCGCGCATTGGTGCCCCCCTTGCCGGATGTTCACCCCAATGTTGGTCGAGTTCCGCGACAATAACAAAGACGAGTTTGAAGTGGTCTTCGCCAGCTCAGATCGCAGCAAAAAAGCGCAATTTGATTACATGGAAGAAGCAAAAATGAAGTGGTACACCCTGCCGCTCAAAGGCAAAGAATCCAATGCGATGTCTGCCCGCTATCAAGTTCGTGGCATCCCGAGCCTGGTCATCCTCGATCCAAACGGCAAGACGATCACCAAGAACGGACGCAACGATGTTATGGGGAACAAAGCAGGCGCCATCGCGGCTTGGAAAGTCGCTTCAGGTATCGACGACCCATCTGCCTTCTTGAAAAAAGCGGCACCAGCCGATGCCCCTGCGGTCGCTAAAGCGGCACCCGCAGCCCCAGCCGCAAACGTGGCACCAGAAACACCTGCGGCTCCTGTCGAACTCGGTGAAGGCCTTAAGGAGATTCTCCCTGAAACCATGATCAAAGCCGACGGAAGTGAAGTAAGCCGCGACGCCTTGAAGGGCAAAATCGTAGGGCTCTACTTCGCCGCATACTACTCGCCACCTTGCCGAACCTTCACCAAAGAGTTGGTGAAATTCCACGGAGCGAACAACGCGGCCTTTGAAGTCGTGATGGTAAACTTCGACCGAGGCACCGCCGCACAACAAAAATTCATGACCTCGTACGCAATGCCTTGGCCTGCGTTAAAGAACGATGATCCAGCCTGCAAAGCCTTGAAAGAGAAATTCGGCGTGAAAGGCTACCCCGCCCTCATCGTCCTCGGACCGGATGGGAAAGTCCTCAGCAAAGAAGGACGCATGGACGTGAGTATCGAGCCAGACGGCGCGCTGATGAATTGGAAGAAGAAACAGTAATTCGCGTAGTTAACACCACGCAACGGACTTCCAATCCACAAAGGGAGCGACTTGGCAACGAGTCGCTCTTTTCTTTTTGGTTATCTCCGCCTCCCCCGCCTCCTCCTCCTCCTCCTCCTCCTCCTCCTCCTCCTACTCCAAACTATACACAAACCCACCTCACCCCATTTCCCCTTTACTGACATGAAGCCTTTTACATCCTCAGACACACGCCTCCCCGTGATCAGCAGATCCTTGACTCAGGCCCTCGTGAGTCTCGCCCTCTCGCTCACGACATTCTCGAGCTACGGTCAATCGCGCCAATATTGGCCAAGCACCGTGACCATCACCAAGAAGGTCGACATCGAAATGAAAAATAGCGAGGGCGTGGTGATGGCGAGCACCTCGCTTCAACCCGGGAAAAGCTGTCCTGTTTTAAATGCACGTGGATCGAAGCTACAGGTGAAGTTTGGTGGCAAGCCAACCTGGATTCCGATGGCTTCGACAGATTTCAGAGCCGCGACGGAAAAAAAGTACAAAGCCATGAACTCCTTTTCCGCCGGAGCAGCGGCACGAGCCAACGCAGCAGGTAGCTCTAGCAAGGCGGGTCAGGGGACGGCAAAGCTTCCTCAAGGCGTGGCCAACAGCCAACTAAATCCTCGACCACCTATCGGCCAAACGGGTCAAGCCCGAGCCAACAAACTCTCGCCTGAGCTCGCCAAGCTTTTGCCGAAACAACTTGAAAAACCAACGGGCAAAAAATCTTCCACGGAAAACGAAATCGGAGGCAAGCTAGTTGGACTCTACTTTTCTGCCTCATGGTGCGGGCCTTGTCGCGTCTTCACCCCAAAGCTCAGCTCCTTCCGAAACGCCAACCAAGATAAGATCGAAATCATTCTCGTAGGCGGAGACAGTTCGGCCAAAGCGCAGAAGGCCTATCACAAAAAGATGCCCTGGCCGGCCATCGCGTTCGGATCTCCCGAAGTCAGATCTCTCTCGCAAAAATTTGGCGTCAGCGGAATCCCGCGCCTCGTCATCCTCTCGCCGGAAGGCAAGGTCCTTTCCTCAGACGCTCGCGGAGACGTCATGCGCTCACCGAAAACCGCGCTTTCGACGTGGCGTTGAGCCCAACCAATTCCAACCCACAGAATAAGATGAGCGCAGGACCTTGCAAGGTTGAGGCAAACCGTCTATCTCAAAAGAGATGAAAACCCCTGTCTATAAAGATCGCGTCAAAATTTACGTCGAATCCGGAAACGGTGGCGACGGAAATTCAACCTTTCGCCGTGAGGCGCATGTCCCGCGTGGCGGCCCAAGTGGTGGCGACGGGGGCAATGGTGCGGATGTCTATATGGTGGCCAAGCTTCAATGCGACTCGCTGCTCGATCTCTATTTCCGGCCGCATCACCGGGCTGAACACGGAGCCAAAGGCGGCAATAAAGACTGCCATGGCCGGAACGGGAAAGATCTCTACATTACCGTCCCCTGCGGCACCGTGGTGGTGAACGCAGAGACCGAGCAACCGGTCTGCGAAATCGTTGAACCTGACCAGCCGGTTCTCATCGCCAAAGGCGGCGTCGGTGGCCTCGGCAACAAGCGCTTCATGACCCCCAGTGACCAGGCACCCAGCCATTGCACTCCGGGGACGCTTGGGGAAAAATACATCTTTTGGCTCACGCTCAAAACCATTGCAGACGTGGGCTTTGTTGGTTACCCCAACGCAGGAAAATCAACTCTGCTCAACCGCTTGACCGGTGCGAACCCGAAGGTCGCCCCCTACCCTTTTACTACCTTGAATCCAATCATCGGCACCTTGCAGCTTCCCCGCTACAAGCGCTTGCGGGTTGCAGATATTCCCGGGCTAATCGACGGAGCCCACGAAGGGGTCGGACTCGGGCATGACTTTTTGCGTCACATCGAACGCACCCGTTTTCTTGTCTTCGTCATCGACATGGGCGGGGTTGACGCGCGAAATCCAACGGAAGATTTCCAGAATCTCAAGGAAGAGCTTCGCCTCTACAGTGCGGCCTTGGACGACCGCCCTTTCACCGTCGTGGCCAATAAAATGGATGTCCCCGAGTCCACCGAATTCCTCAAAGAATTCAAAAAGGAAACCGGGATCGAGCCGATTGAGATGTCGGCGGAAATCGGCGAAGGGCTCGACGGATTGATCAGCCTTCTGAACGATCATTTTTATCCAGAAACCATCAAGTTGGAAGACGCTGGGTTTAGCGACAAAGCACTGGCTCTGTTGCGGACCTTTGAATTTAAACGCGTTTCCGGCGCACTCAAGCTAACCGAAACCGATCTCGAAGAAGCCGGGGGAAAGCCGGCGGTGATTAACTCCATCGCAACCCGCCTGGAAGAACTCGGACTTTGTTTGAAGCCACCGGTTCCACCCGAACAGCTCGAGGCGGAAGCCGCGGCCGAGGCAGCCGCGAAAGAAGCGGAAGCTCTTATCGCGAAGGAAGCGGAAGAGAACCCAGACTACGATCCCGAGGCGGACGAACTTACGTCATAAAGCGAGGCGGGTAGCAGCCTCTTCGGTTCCTCCATTTAGTTGGGATTTCGTGAGCTCGGAAGGGGCGCGCCGATTTTCTCCTTGGAACAGAACGACGGTATGCTCCCGTAGCACGACCTTCCAGATCGTGTTACCGAGACGGCCCCTTTGGCCGTCGTACCAGAAAATGTTGATCCCCGAAGCGCCCACGCCTTGGGCTATGGTTATGCGACTGCCCCAACTCATCTCTTGTGTCGGGAAGCGCTGCAGTCTATACTTCGGAATGAAAATTCTTGCCACTGGATTGATCTTGTTAAGCCTTTCATCGGGGTATGCTCAAACGCCCGCCATTGACGACGCGCGAACGGCTTGGAAAGAGAGTATTCAAACCATTGAGGAGCAAGCAGGTATCCAGCTTAAAGAGATCCAGGCAAAATACCTACTTGGCTTAGGGAAGCTAAAAGAAGGCTTTACGCAGAAGGGCGACTTTAAGCAGACCCTGGCCGTAAAAAACGAGCTCGACCGTTTTTCGGCGGACAAAACCCTGCTTGATGGGCACGTAAATAACACCTCCCCTCTACTTCAAAAAGGGCAGCGTAGCGCGATTGAGCAACTAGAAAAGCTGGCTCAACAAAAGGCAGGAGCCATTACTCGAAGCAAGCTCAAATTTTCGACTGCACTTAAAGAAGGTCAAAAGGAATTGGTCAAAGCTGGCGATCTCGATAAAGCGACTGCGATCCAGCGAGAGCTCGATGCCTTGGCCAACGGGATGACTCTTGCCCCGCCTCCCATCGCGCCCGCCCCACCGGAACCGGCTATTCCTAGTGCAAGCAACGAACTAACCAGCTCTGGGATTGTGTCGGGTGAAAAACTGGCAGAACTTTTCCAGAAAAAGTTTGTGATACGAGTCAAGATGGCACGGCCAAATCCGCAACCCGGACAAGGTCGTTCCATCCTCAACATCATTTCTACTGAACAAGCCCTTCGTATTCAGCCCCAAAGCGACGGGTCCGTTCGCTTAAACCGACGGAAGACAGCTGACCCTCACGGTTGGTCCTTTTTCACGAGCAAGGACGGACTCAAAGGTGATTTTGCCCTTCGGTTTGAATATAAGGGGTCCTTTCAAAGTTTCGACATTACGAACGATCCCGAGTCACTGCGCTCATGGAATTGGCAGGCCCCTAAGGCCACTGATTGGACCACGGTTGAAATTATTCGGCGCGGGCAACGGATCACCATTCAGATGAACGGAAAACCGGCAGAATCAAAAGGCGCTGTCTCGGCGAACCCCAATGACCTCGTTCACCTTCGTTTCAATCTGCAAAAATCTTCCGCCCCATTATTCAGAAGCTTCGAACTCAAACGACTAGAGCCATAAAAGGGGCCTAGCACCTGCGCCTCGTTCAGAGCGGCTGTGCCAGATAGAGTGTATGGCTCATTAATAGGTTTCATCTCACAGATCCCCGGGGGTTACGCTACGCTGCACCCCGCGATATTTCTGCCGACCCTGCCAGGACTCTGCCAAGACTCTTTTCACGCAATTAGAACTGAGCTAACGACGAAGACCGTGGCTTAACGAAGTGCCATTCAGGACAGACTCTAACTAGCAGTGCCGTCTTTGATCGCCTGCAACTCTTCCCAACGCGTATAACTCCCGTCGATTTTTTCGCGAAGGGTTTGCATGCTCACACTGAGGTCTTTGATTTCCGAGGCATTGTCGCGTAGCCAATCCGGATCTCCAAACTTCGCCTCAAGGCCTTCGACTTCCGTTTCGAGACCGAGAATCGCTTCTTCCATGCCATCGAGTTCCTGAGATTCTTTATAGGTCAACTTCCGCTTTTTCACCGAGGGCTTGGCGGTCCCAGCCGCCTCGGTATACGGTTGCTCTGAACCCCCACCCTTTGAGCTATTTTTCGCGGCCGCTTTGGAAGCTTTTGCGCTTTTGTTTAATGCTGCTTCTTTGGCGGCACGCGAATCCAAATAGTCATCGTAATTGCCAACTTGGAAAACCACCCCACCCTCGGGCTCAAAAGCCATGATGTGGGTGCAGACGCGGTTTAAGAAATAGCGATCGTGACTCACCACCAAGGCGCAACCGGGAAAGAAAAGCAGCGACTCCTCCAAAACCCGCAGGGTCGCGAGATCGAGATCATTTGTCGGCTCATCGAGAATGATAAAGTTACCGCCCCGCATAAACATTTTTGCCAGTAGCAGACGACTACGCTCTCCGCCAGAGAGGCGAGTGATGGCCTGGGTCATGCGGTCATCCGGGAACAAGAACCGCTTTAAGTAGCCACGGGTGGACATGCGCTTGTTTCCGAAATCCATATTCTCGCTAGGAGAAATATTTTCCATCACCGACTTATCTTCTTCCAGACGGAGTCGTTCTTGGTCCATAAGATTGAACACCACGAGATCGCTTACCTCAACCGATCCATCGGTTGGTTCGATCTGCCCCATGATGCATTTGATCAAAGTGGTTTTACCGGCGCCGTTGGGTCCGACAATTCCGAGTCGCATCCCCGCCTGGAAATCGAGATTCAAGCCCTCGAAAAGTTGCCGGTCGCCATAGCGCATACCGAGGTTATCGGTGAGCACGATACGGTTGCCGAGGCGCGGTGGTTCGGGGAGGAGAAGCTCCATATCCGTATCGCGCAACGGCGCATCGGTATTTTTGATATCGTAGTAGCGGTCGAGGCGACTCTTCGACTTGGTGGTCCGCGCCTTTGGCCCACGCCGGACCCAATCGAGTTCGCGACGCAAAAAGGATTGTCGATTAGATTCCGCTTTTTCCTCGGCTGCGAGCTTATCCGCCCGTGCTTCGAGGTAGTCGCTGTAGTTTCCTTGGTAGGTATCGAATTGTCCGCCACGCAGCTCGACCATACGGGTGCAAACCCGGTCTAAAAACCAGCGATCGTGCGTCACGAGAAGGACCGCACTTTTGATGGAGCCGAGAAAATTTCCCAGCCACTGAATCGATGCCGCGTCCAAATGATTGGTGGGCTCGTCGAGCATGAGTAAATCGGGGTTCATGGCCAAGGCACGGGCGAGAGCGATGCGACGGCGTTCGCCACCCGACATGCCCGCGATTTTGCGATCCGCTTCGGGGGTACGCAGCTGACTCATCAAGGTTTCGATTCGTGTATCGAGAAGCCAGCCGTCGAGCCGGGTAATCGTTGCTTCGAGGTCCGCGGCCCGGTCGCTCATGGGATCGCAAGCTTCAAACTCTTCGATCAACTTGGTGATATCCGAAGCACCATCGAGAATCGCCTCGCGAACCGTCATGGTTTCGTCGAGCTCGAAGGTCTGCGGCAAGTAGCCTACAATCAGCCCACGCCGACGGCTAATATCGCCCTCGCTGGCGGTTTCCTCCCCAGCCAGAATCCGCAAAAAGGTCGATTTCCCACAGCCATTCCGACCGACGATTCCGATGCGCTGACTGCTGGAGACAGCGAGCGATGCTTCTTTTAAAATGGTTCGGTCGCCAATTTGGAGACAGAGGGCACGGGCGCTTAGCGCGTATTCAGGTTCAGCCATAGCAGAGAGCTAAGTCGGAATGCAGAGCCTACCAAGTTCAATTTGGAAGGATCGACGAACTTTGTGCTTTCGCGAGACAGAAGCATTCGCGGCTTTGCAGAGTCAGTTGCCAAGGTGGCGAAACGAAAAATTCTTCGGGCGTATCCCCAGACGGTTTCCTTGAGTGGGCACGCGCTTTGTAGTAGGGCTCGCTTAGCCATGATACACGAGGTTAACGACGTCCAATCCCAGCCCAATCAAACTCGGGTCAAATCGGTGCTACGCCCGTGTGACGAAGCAGAAATTCAAACCGTAGTGCGAGATGCAAAAAAAGCTGGAGATTCCATTTCTGTAGCGGGGGGCCGACACGCCATGGGCGGGCAGCAATTCGCCACGGACTCCGTATTGCTCGACATGACGCAGTGCGCTCGTGTCCTCCACTTTGACCGTCAAGCAGGGAGGATTGAGGTTGAGAGCGGGATCATGTGGCCAAGCCTCATTGCAACCCTGCATAAGCTCCAGCCGAAACATCAAGCCACATCGGAGGGACCGATTTGGGCCATCCGACAAAAACAAACCGGAGTCGACAAGGTGAGCATTGGCGGGTCGCTTGCGTCAAACATTCATGGACGCGGCCTGAGTTTTCCGCCGTTTATCAGCGATATTGAATCCTTTCGCTTGGTGGATCATACCGGAAAGGTGCTGCACTGTTCGCGCGAGGAGAACCCGGAACTTTTCTCGCTTGCCATCGGGGGCTACGGGCTCTTTGGCATTGTGAGTCAGGTGACACTCCGCTTGGTGCCTCGGCAGATCGTGAAACGCATGGTGGAAATCATCGCAGTGAAACATTTATTATCTCGGGTCGAAGCCGCCATCGAAGAAGGTTACCTCTTTGGCGACTGCCAATACTCGATCAACCTAGAGGGGGATGAAGAATTTCACCCAGGCGTCTTTTCCTGTTACAAGCCGATGCCAAAGGACACGGTTGTTCCCGAGGATGGACGTAAAATGTCCGCTTCAGATTGGGCCTCGATGTACCAACTGGCTCGGAGCGACAAGGCTCGGGCCTTTAGTCAGTACGGTCAGTATTACCTGCAAACCTCTGGCCAAGTGTACCATTCCGATGCGCATCAGCTTTCGAATGTATTTGAAGGCTACAGCGAGGCCATGACCGCTACGAACGCCCCACCTGAAATCGACAAAGCAACGGAGATGATCTCGGAGGTCTATGTCAGCAAAGAGGCGTTCATTCCCTTTATGATTCAAGTGCGACGGGACTTTATTCAGCATAATGTGGATATGACCTATGGCACGATCCGATTTATCGAACCGGATACGGAAAGCTTTTTACCCTGGGCCAAGCAAGCCAGTGTCTGCATCGTATGCAATCTTCATGTGGTCCATACGGAAAAGGGAATCAAAAAAGCCAAAGCAGATTTCCAACGGGTCATCGATCGGGTCATCGAGCACCACGGAAGCTTTTTTCTCACCTACCACCGCTGGGCTCGGCGTGATCAGGTCGAGGCTTGTTACCCACGCTTTGCAGAATTTCTTGCCGCGAAACGACGCTATGATCCGGACGGAGTATTTCAAAGTGAGTGGTATCGGCATTACGCGGATCTTTTTGCATCGTCGGATTGAGACGGAAGACAATCTCTATACCCGGTGTTGATTTCGCTTGCGAAGGGCAAGAGAAATCAGTTTGAGAAGAGCCAAAAGCGTTGCTGGAGTGCAACAACAACATGAAAGATATATTAATCACGGGAGGAGCCGGATTTATTGGGAGCCATTTGGCGAAGCGCTTTCTCGCGTCTGGTCATCGCGTTGTGATCATCGACAACCTTTCCACCGGCAGCTTGGCCAACCTTTCAGAGCACACGGGCCACGACGCATTGCACATCTACGAAGGCGATGCACACGACGAGGAAATTCTCGACCAGGTTGCGACGAACCATTCGATTGATGTCCTGTATCACTTTGCCGCCATGGTGGGCGTTGAACGAACCCAAGCCAAACCCGACGCGGTGTTTAAAGACCTTCGTGGGATTCAAGCCGTCCTCGAGTTCGCCAAGAATCAACAGGTGCCCCGGATGATCTATGCGAGCTCCTCTGAAATTTATGGCGAAGGTGGCGGTGAGAGCGCGAGCGCTCTAGGCTCCGGCTATGCGCGCTGCAAACGCATGGGCGAATTGCTCGTGGCACAAGGCACCCAACACAGTCCGATCGAAGCGACGATCTTACGACTCTTTAACATCTACGGCCCAGAACAACGCGATGACTTTGTCCTCCCACGCTTTCTCAAACAAGCGCTAAAAGGCGAACCACTTACGGTCTACGGCGACGGAAAACAGACGCGAAGCTTTTTGTATATCGACGACTTAATCGACGCGATTTACCTCATCGAAACCGGTGAACTCTTCCCCGGTGATGCGGTCAATTTGGGCGGGCATGATCCAATTGAAATTGGTGCCTTGGCTGAAAAAATAATCGACATCAGCCAAACCTCGTCGCCGATCGAATTTGTCGCAGCCCCCGTGTTTGATTGGGTGCATCACCGCCGTCCCAACCTGACGAAATCGAAACGTGTGCTGAACCCAAAGGTGTCGCTCGAAGAGGGCATTCAGCGATGCTTAGAAAGCTTAGAAGGTTTAGATAGTCTAGAAAGCTTAGAAGGTGTAGAAGGCTTAGACAGTGCAGAAGGCTTGCAAAACCTGGGGAGCATCGCCTCCACGCCTAAAATCGCACAAGAACAGGCGTAAAGAAGGCGAGCGCAGGCTCTGAAGCGTGCATCGAGCTAGAACCGGTAAAACACTCTCGGCTTGCTTTGCATCCTGTCTGTGGTTCAAATCGCCTCGTGAAAACCCTCATAAACCTAATAAAACAGGCCTGGGCATTTGTTTGCGCCAACGATATTCCAACCATCATTCGCGCCGTCTTGAGCCGGGATGCGCATCCGCTGATTCAATTTGGAAAGTATGGATTTTGCGGAGTCCTCGCGGTGACGGTGCAGGTCGCGATGTGGATCTTTTTCTCACAGTGGTTCCCCAATGCGGAAGGCTTGGATTTGACCAAGCGGGAACGGGCAATCAATCACCTTATCGCGAACCTCTGCGCCTTCCCCTTCAGCAATATCGTCGCGTACATCACCAATGTGCTGTTCGTATTTGAACCCGGTCGGCACTCCAAGACCCGCGAGTTTGCATACTTTACCGGCATCTCTTTTTTCAGCTTTATCATCGGCACCATGGCCGGCCCCTTTTTAATCGACCGCTTCGGGATTCCGAGTTGGGCCGCGCAAGGCGGATTGGTCGTCACTTCAGCCTTGGTCAACTTTGTTTGCCGTAAATTTTTTATCTTCAAAGGTTAAGGCGAAGGGGTTTAGCAAGCGCCTCAGCGTCGTGAAAAAAGGCATGCAACGCCGCGGACAAAACGAGGATTTATCTTACCATGGCTGTCGGCTGTGCGCGTGGCTGATGCTGCTTGCACTCATGGGCTCTAGCCTTGGGTGCCAGCACGACTTTTTAAAACCGACTCGAGCGAGTCAGAATCCGAACCGCACGAGTGGTAAAGCCCCGGCTCCGATTGGAAAGTCTCAGTCGCTCAAAAATTTGCAGAAGGAGCATTCGGAGACGGGGGGGACCAGCACCAATGTGGTGATCCAACCACCCGAAACCGAGGCCGAGGCCTATATGGATGCAGGCGGAACCGTGTGGACGGATTCAAGCCCGGGCATGCCAGCTAAACCCGAAGTAAGTCGTCCTCAGCATGAAGGCATCATTCAGTTTTCGCGCTACGATAAGTGGACAGTCGAGACAGTTGCGATGAAGGCAACGATGCATACGGAAATTGGCGGTGGGGTTTATCAAGACGGCGGTCGACTGCATCTCAGCCAAGGGAGTGCCAGCAATGCTGTGACAATTTTGCGCCCAGAAACCCCCGTTTCGATTGATCGGGTCTTCAATACCGTCACCCTCTGGCTTCGAAGTAATCGCTCCAGTGGCGGGCGGTGCACGGTCTTGCTCGAGTACGGTGCGGAAGATCCGAGACCGGTCATATTCAATATCCCACAAGAACCGGGCTGGCATCTCATGCGCTTCCAACTCGCAGACCGGCCACAACGCCCTGGCCTGGTTATGGGATTTCGCTTTGACCAATTTCGCTCGGACGAAGCGGTGGACATCCACATTGACGAACTCACATTTTACCAAGACCGCCTCCCGAAGTTAAGCATCGACGATGCACCAGCTCGGCCGCTAGATCTTCTCCCGGGACATTTTCCGGGGAGAAATACCGGCAAAGACACGGATAAAAAGGTGCTTGGTTTCCCCGCGAGAAAAGAGTCGATGCATCCTCTCCCGCCATCCGTCTCAACCAAGAACAATAGCATTCCTCCTGTAAGCCCAGGGGAGAGCTTGGTGCGATTCACCAGCAGTTCCCCCACCGGAACTTTGGTATACGAGATCGATTTGAAAGAGAAATTTCACGGCATTCGCGCGCGCTGGAACGGAGAAGAGCTAGGAGTTCTGACCCGTGACTCGGTGGTAAGTGGCATGCGTGATGGGGAGCTTTTGGCGGTTCGGAGCTTAGACAGTGGTGTTATCCGCGCGGTGTACTCCAATGGACTTCGCTTAGAATTCAGCATTCAAGGACGAACCTTGCAGATTGATGTCATCGACCAAACCGGCGAAGTATACGCACTTTCGCTTGGTTGGATTCAAGCAGACCGAGCCATTTTATTCCCGCTCCTACGGGCAGGCATGGACGATCAACTTCCGATCTACGTTCTGCCTCAAAACGTATTTGTCAGCCGTATCATTGACGTCTGGCGCTCCAATGCATCCGACCTGGTTGTCGGCAATGCCCAAGCTAATTACCAACCCGACCTCGATAAAAAACGGAACGACTGTTTTGAACGATTTTACATCACCATTTCAGATGAACTTTTGGATGTTCTGCCGGGACCAGCCAACCCAAAATCAAAACACATCAAAGGTTTACGAACCCGCATGCTGAGCGACTATAGTCTGCCCCCCTTGCCGGAACTTGAGCCCCTCGTGCAGCTAAGCGACTCGGCCTTTAAAACCGTCAGCCCCAATCAGCTTCACCCTTTTAAACGGTCTTGGAAAGATTCCGAAGCGGTCTTGCATCACAATGCGAATTGGATCCGAGGAAACAATGCGCAATACATTACAAAATCCGCGAACCTGCACTTCCCTGACCTCGCCCCCAAACTCGCCTGGATCATCTCCAGTTTGTGTCAGTCTCCTCCATGGGGCTTCACCGACTATGACCCGAGGCTCGCTGGCACCGCCACCTTTGCACAAACCCTCTATGATTATGGCTATGCATTGGAGAACAGAAAAGTCCCTGCCCTGTCTGCGGCTGGCTGCGGGTGGCTGTATGCGGGCCTCGTTGACGGGCTTTTCCTTTCGGAAAAAAGCGATGCGCTTCTCCCTCTGAACCCTCTTGCATCAAGTAAACACCTCTTAGCGAACTGCACCCTCTATGCCTCCGAACCGGATCCAAGCGTCTCGATCGACACTTGGATCTGCATCTGCTTGGCCTATGGTTTGACACCAAAGTTATCGCTTAAACAGCCCTTGGCCGACCGAGCACGCCTTGCCTACATGCTCGCTCCCGTCCTCCCCTTAATGGATCAAGGACGCCACACGTACCAATACTATGACGGCATCAAATTGATTTCAGCATCTAAAGCCTGGCTGGGTAAAGCGGTGGAACGCTCCCAACTCAAAATAAGCATCGGAAATGTGAATGGGAACGGCACGGAGATTTGGATCAATGGACATGCAACGGAAACGTGGCGCTTCATGCTAGGTACGGAAGAGATTATTCTCCCGCCTTCGGGCTGGTATATCCGGGGCAAAGAAATCGAAGGCGGAAGCATCTTGGACGAGGAAGAACGGGTGGATCGGATGCGTACCAAAGAGTGGACCTACATCGATGGACGCGGAAAGAAACCGCGAATCGAAAACATGATTAGTTCAGTGCCCATGCTTTTTGTAAAAAGTTCACCTCGGCAAATCCACTTGTTTAAACCCGCGACGGAGGTGGGAATTTCTACCGACGAAGCGGCGGAAACGTTTAAGGCTTTGAATGGAAAAACCGCGGTCGAGGGATTGGTCGAGCGAATTGATGGCCTGTCGCTATATCGGTTTGATTCGCCGATCACCTATATCCGCCTGCAGTGACGATCTCGTCTCTCGTTGAGGCATTTGTAGGGCTGTATCAGTACCATACTACCAAGCTATTTGATCGATTCGTCCGGATCGTATTGGCCAACGTGAGACAGAGGCACCTCCTCCCGCGCTTCGCTTGGCGGTTGAAACACTATTGGAACGTTGTCATGACGTTTCGGGTCAGCTTCTGCCCCCCCCGCCTGTATCTAAACCGTCGGTTCCAGACGATCATTCGCATCAGGATGATTGATTACAAAGCCTTGGTAGACTCGCCAAGCAGTTCGTTCATGCGAGTAACGAGCTCTTTAAAACTGAAGGGCTTGGCAAAATAATCGTCCATACCCGCTTCGAGCATGCGCTCTCGGTCACCCGGCATAGCCAAGGCGGTCAGCGCGATGATGGGGGTTTCTTTGAAACCAAGATCGGCGCGCAACATCTGTGTCGCTTGTATGCCATCGACCCCTGGCATTTGAACGTCCATTAAAATAAGATCGGGTTCCAGCAAGCGAGCCATCTTCACCGCTTCGCTTCCATCCGCAGCGCGCTCGACTCGGAAACCGCAGGAGCTAAGGTATTCCACCGTAACTTCTACATTTTGTTCATTGTCTTCCGCGAGAAGGATCAATGGTTTACCGGGCGTGGCTTCTTCGGAACCGTCGGGTGCCTTCTCTCGAAGCAGCACAATTTCGGAGGGCTGCGGTATTCCACTCGCACTAGAAATTTTCAATAAGGCGCTGGTGAGGTCGGTGCGCGAAATTGGCTTCACGAGGTACTCTGCAGCCCCTTTTTCCATGCCACGAAGCCGGTCATCCATCACGGACAAGACCAAGACCGGAATGTCTTTGGTTTTGGGATTTGTCTTAAGCTGATCAAGAACTTCCCAGCCCAACATGTCCGGCAAGAAGATATCGAGGATGACAACATCGGGCTGAATCAGCGCGGCTTTACTCAGTGCTTCTTCCCCGCGCATACAGATCGAGGTACTGACACTGAGATCGGTAAGATAGCGGCTGACCTGATCCACCGCTTCGTAAGAATCATCGATCACCAAGGCAGAATGATAGCCGGAGAGATCTTTGTAGGTTCCAAAATCTTCCTCAGGCTCTTCGATGATGGCAGAAACTTCTTGATACGGGAGAACGAGAGAGAAGGTACTTCCCTTTCCAACTTCACTTTTAACTTCTACCCCGCCACCATGTAGCTCGGTCATATGAAAGACAAGCGAGAGACCAAGGCCAGCTCCGTCGTATTGGCGCGAGAGACTACTATCGAGTTGAACAAAGGGCTTGAACAACAACTTCAAATCCGCCTCGGAAATTCCAATACCGGTATCCCGCACCGAAAATTGGATCTTGCCGGTTTTTAAATCTCCGGTGACCTCTAATTCGATCCGTCCACCGTCTGGAGTGAATTTCACCGCATTGCTAAGCAGGTTCACCAACATTTGCTTCATTCGACGCTCGTCGGCGACCACCACATCAACCCCAGCTTGAACGGTGAGGGAAATCGGGATGTTCTTTTTGGCAGAGGCTTCCCGCAAGAAGGCGATACTCTTCTCGCAGACAGAACGAACTCCGACACGACCGAGTTCAATTCGCATTTCACCGGCTTCAATTTTTGCGATGTCTAAAATATCACTGATGAGTTCGAGTAAGTGCCGTCCTCCGTCTTCGATGCGGCGAACCGCCTTCACCTGCGAGGGCTTGAGCGGATCGTAAATCCCATCCTGCAGCGCTTCGGAAATGCCAAGCACCGCGTTTAACGGGGTGCGCAACTCATGGCTCATACCCGCCAAAAACTGGTCTTTGGCACGAGAGGCGGCTTCGGCGCGATCCTTAGAAAGCTTGAGCTTCGCCTGTGCTTCTTTAAGATTCTCAAGAAGCTCTTGGGTTTCCTCGACTTTGTTCTGCATCAATCGGAGGTGCCGATTGTTGTTGTTCTCGGTAAAATTGAGCAGCTCATTCATGGAACCAATGACCTGAGCAATGGCACCCGGTTCGGATTCACGCAGGCGTGTTTCGAGCTGATCGAGATTAGCCGTCAACCCGTCCGCCTCAGTCGCATTGAGGTTGAGGCATTTTTTTATGTGCTTCTTAAGAAAAGGATTCATCCGTCTCCATAACGTTGTGAAACCACTTATAATTCAAGTTCTTTTTTCCTTCGCCTGCATAATAGCGAATTAGGTCCACAGCTGTCGATCTAATGTCCGGTACTGAATCGCCTCGGCAATGTGCTCCGATTCAATGACATCCATGCCGGCAAGATCCGCGATGGTTCGGCTCACTTTCAGGATACGATCATAGGCACGGGCACTAAAATTGAGCTCGGTAATCGCCATCTTCATCATGTCCTGCCCATCCTGGCTGATCTTACAATGGGATTCGGTTTCTCTGGGCCCCATCCCTGCATTGCAATGGACATGATCGACCGAATTAAAACGCGCCTGCTGCACCGCTCGAGCCGCGATGACCCGCTCTCGAATCGAGGCCGATGGTTCGCCAGAAGCAGTGGAACTCAATTGTTCGTAATCCACGCTTGGAACCTCGATATGAATATCAATCCGATCCAGCAACGGCCCGGAAATTTTGTTTCGGTAATTCGCGATTTGCAAATTGGAGCAGCGGCATTCGCGATTTCGATCGCCGTGAAAACCACATGGACAGGGATTCATCGCGGCGAGCAGCATGAACTCACAGGGAAAGGTAACCGTGGCGGCGGCGCGAGAAATCGTGACTTCACCATCTTCAAGCGGCTGTCGCATCACCTCGAGAACATTCCGGGCGAACTCGGGCAACTCGTCTAAGAACAAGACTCCGTGGTGGGATAAACTGACTTCGCCGGGCTGCGGATGGGTTCCGCCACCAAGCAATCCCGCATCGGAAACGGTGTGGTGCGGGGTGCGAAATGGGCGGCAAGCAACCAAGGGTTCAGACCGCGACAACTTCCCTGCGATACTATGAATCTTAGTGGTCTCCAACGCTTCCTCCAAGGTCATCGGAGGCAAGATAGTCGGCACCCGTTTTGCGATCATGGTCTTGCCCGTTCCGGGCGACCCAATAAACAATACGTTGTGCCCGCCCGCGATCGCAACTTCGATGGCGCGCTTGGCCGACTCCTGCCCCTTGACTTCCGAAAAATCAACTGGATAGGACGCGGCCTGAAGGAAGAGCTGGTTCATATCCGTTTTCGTCGGCGTGATATCTGCATCCCCATTCAAAAAGGCAACCGCTTGGCGAAGGCTGTCGATCGGATAGACTTCAAGGCCCTCGACTACCGCGGCCTCTTCCGCATTCTCTGTCGGAACCAAGAGGCGGGTACAGCCTCGTTTGCGCGCATGAATGGCGATGGGTAACACGCCTTTAACCCGTCGGACTTCGCCGCTCAAAGCCAACTCACCGATCACGCAGACGTCATCAAGCGAATCCTGGTCAATCATGTTCATCGAACATAAAGTGCCTATGGCGATGGGTAGGTCGAAGCTCGGTCCTTCTTTGCGAATGTCGGCGGGCGCGAGGTTAATCGTGACCCGCCCCATCGGAAGGTGAAACCCCGAATTCAGCAACGCGGTCATCACCCGGTCAGTGCTTTCCCGCACCGCCATATCCGGCAAACCGACCATGACAGTTTTGAAATCACCACCACCAGCGTGCACTTCAATTTCCACCGTAAAGGCATCGACCCCGTAAATGGCTCCAGAGAATACTTTCGAAAGCATCAACATAAGTAGGCTCCCATCAAATTGTTGTCCATGTGTTTCATGAACCTTTTCCTTGCAGGGAACATGCCAAGATTTTTGGAAACATGAAAATCCCTTTAAAAGCAGCAAAGTTTTTAAAACGGGCTCGAGCACTTACAACCTAGGTTGTAATTTTTACAACCTAGGTTGTAACGGACGGGTGGAAAACCCGCTTCGTGGCAGGAGCCACGTGCAATGTGCGGGCTTGTGCGACCGTCTTAGGCTAAGATTTTTGGGTGGGATAGAATTTATTCCGCCGAACAAGACCATTGGTTTAAAGCGATAAATCCCGTTTCGACAAAACGCAGATTGAAATCTGGCAGACTTCATAAAGTGGCTAAGGTGTCTCGCCTCAATTGACACTCCGCACATAATATCGCTTCGCACAGAGGCGCGACACACCTCTGACACCAATGGCACTTAGATAAGCGGCCGCAGCGCCGGGTTTAGTGCAAACGTAAGAAGTCAACGAGGGGTAATCGCTATAGTGTAAGAGAACTCGAACCGAGGCGCAGAACGTAGCCCCGCGCAGTTTATATCCTGCTTGCATCCTGTTATGCCCGAAATCAACTAAAACGAAACCCCCAAAAATTTCAGGAATCGTTTATCATACGCTTTTCATCCGCTAGGGTGGCGCCACTACGCGGCTTAGAGGAGAAATCCACCGAACCACGGCCTCCTCACTTCGTTCGTCAACCATGGCTATCAATGTGTCAGCGCTACGCGCCTTTAACCGTCCGGATTTCCAGTCCTTTGGGGTACAAATCGCCTTATCTAAGCACCATTGACCTCTGACACGTTTGCCATCGTGACACCAATGGCACTTAGTTAAGCCGATATGTATGGAAAGGAGTTCGCTCTGCCCTGAAAAGAAAGCCGGAGGCTTGAAGGCAATTAGCCGGTCGGTGACCGAAGGGAACCACCGGAATTCATTGGGAAATAATATGAAGCGCTGGAAGCGCGGT
>Ga0209187_1001218_pt1 | contig 32176 bp, 27 predicted proteins | sample BantaG_FD_187430 | JGI IMG/M metagenome (GOLD analysis project Ga0209187, IMG submission 187430) | Marine algal microbial communities from Bantry Bay, Ireland - BantryBay_4 metaG (SPAdes) (version 2) | ecosystem: Host-associated > Algae > Red algae > Unclassified | place: Bantry Bay, Ireland...
CTGAGGCTTCTACGGTGCAAGATATTATCCAAGAAGTCGCTACAACTCGTGTCACTGAACGCGGTGGTCGTGCCGATGATAAGCGTTCGGAAACGGCGATGGAAGACCGTAAAAAAGCGGGGTATTTTTAGAAAGTTCAAGTACATCCCGATAGCTATCGTGGACAAGTACAAGTTCAATTTTATTTTTTTGGCTGCGCCAAATTTCTTTATTTGTATTTGATATAAAATTTGAACAAACTAAAATCTCAAACCATGATAAACTGGCAAGATTACATAGAATCTAAATCAGGAGAAATATCCGGTAAAGCCCTTATCAAAGGTACAGATGTTACGGTAGAATATGTTGTTGAACGATTGAGAAGCCTTGAAAAAGCAGAGGATTTAATGGAAGAACATGGCATTACAGAGGATAAAATTAGAGCCTGTTTGATATATAAAGATTTGTACGAAGAACCTTATGTTTTATCCGAAGCCGAAAAAAAAGCCATTGAAGAAGCAGAACGCCAAATCGAAGCAGGGAATTTTTATACGAATGATGAAGTCAATAAAATGATGAATGAACTACTCTACGGTAATCATCATTCAGATAAATAAATCCCAATTGAACTTGATACTTGCGCTTTCCCGATAGCTATTGGGATTGAACTTAAACTTGCACTTGAACTTGAACTTATTATGAGCATGGACAGCTTTACCTCTTTAGAGGAATACCAAAAAATGAGTCTCCTACGTTTCACGACGGCAGGCAGCGTAGATGATGGAAAAAGTACCTTAATTGGTCGTATGTTGTACGACACCAAATCGGTGTTTCAAGACCAGTACGATGCCATCAAAGAAACCAGTGAACGACGTGGTGAAGAAGGTGTAAATCTCGCCCTACTTACCGACGGACTCCGTGCCGAGCGCGAGCAAGGCATCACGATTGACGTGGCTTACCGTTACTTTGCTACACCAAAACGTAAATTCATCATTGCGGATACGCCCGGACACATACAGTACACACGCAACATGGTCACAGGCGCATCTACGGCGAATCTTGCTTTGATTCTCATTGATGCGAGAAATGGTATCGTAGAACAGACACGCCGCCACGCCTTCATTGCTTCTTTATTGCAAATTCCGCACTTGGTCATCTGTATCAATAAGATGGATTTGGTGAATTATAAAGAAGAAGCCTATGAGAAAATCAAAGCTGATTTTCAGAATTTTGCTGCCAAACTGGATGTCAACGATGTTGAGTTTATCCCTGTCAGCGCACTCGTCGGCGATAATATCGTCAACGAATCCGAAAATATGCCTTGGTATAAAGGCACGACTCTACTCTATCACTTGGAAAATGTACACATCGGTAGCGACCACAATTTTATTGATTGTCGTATGCCCGTGCAACATGTCATTCGTCCTTATAGCGATGATTATCACGATTATCGTGGGTATGCAGGGCGTGTAGCGGGCGGTATTTTCAAAAAAGGCGACAAAGTAATGGTCTTGCCATCGGGCTTTACTTCAAAAATTAAAAAAATAGACACCTACGATGGCGAAATCGCAGAAGCCTTCCCGCCGATGTCCGTTACAGTGTTGTTGGAAGACGATATTGATGTGAGTCGTGGCGATATGATTGTCCGTGAAAATAATGTCCCTGATGTAGAACAAGACCTTGAAGTGATGGTCTGTTGGTTCAATGAACGCCCACTCCAACCGCGTGGCAAATACGGAATAATACACACCACACAAGATGTACGCTGCATCATCAAAGACATTCGTTACAAAGTGAATATCAATACATTGCACCGCGATGAAGATGACAAATTCATCAAAATGAATGACATCGCGCGTGTCGTGATTCGTACTACAAAGCCGCTTTTTACAGATTCGTACCGTAAAAATCGCAATACCGGCAGTATTATTTTTGTTGATGAAGCGACGAATGAGACTGTGGGTGCGGGGATGATTATTGGGTAAATTGATTATCCGAAATAATATGCGTATTTTGAGAACAATTAAATACGTACAACATGAAAGCAGAATTAAAATTAAATATTGATAAAGACCTCTTGGTAAACGCGGAACAATACGCCAAAGAAGAGGGGCAAAATCTCTCTGATATTGTTGCTCGATATCTTAAAGCACTTTGTGAATGGCAGCCACCTGCACGGGAAGATATAGACCCTGAAATTGAGGCTTTAATCGGAATTGGAGGTCAATTGGAAGATGAAGAAAATGTAGATTACAAAGAATTGCTGGCAGATGCAATGAGTGAAAAACATTTGAAATGACCAATAAAATATTTGTTGATACCAACGTAATTCTTGATTCGGTTTTCAACAGGAAACGATTTGTTGATGATGCCAAAAGCCTTCTTAGGCTTGCTCAACGAGGAAAGTTAAAAATCTATATTTCACCTGTTGCTGTTAGTTCGATATATTACATTGTTAAAAAGAACACTTCCAGAACGCAGGCTATCAAGACATTGCGACAAATACTTCCAATAGTCAATGTACTTCATATTGGTTCTTCAACAGTCAATAAAGCCATGCTTTCCAATTTCAAGGACTTTGAGGATGCACTGCAAAACTATTGTGCCGAAGAAGCAAATCTTACCTTTATCATCACAAGAAATATAGACGATTTTTCAAAAAGCAGATTATACATTCATACGCCGAAAGAGTATTTGGCGATGATTGGAGAATAAATTTATAATTCCATGAAAGAATTCATTCAATATATTCCAGAGTACCTACTCAAAGAATCAGGTAAAGTATTTTATTCAGGTAGAAATGCTTTTACGGGAAAGAAAAAAATATATGTTTTAGGTGCAAATCCAGGAGGAGATTCTCGCACAGAGACCCACAAGACTGTTGAATCGCACAACAATTTTGTTCTTTCACAAAAACCGAATTGGAGTTCATATATACATGAGAGTTGGAGGGGAAAACCACCGGGAGAATTTCGTTTTCCGAAAAGAGTAATTTATCTTTTTAATAGATTAAATTTGAATCCTTATGAAGTTCCTTCAAGTAATGTGGTTTTTCGTCGTACTCCCCGTGTTAGTGGTATAAGAAGACGAGACCCTATTTGGAATGATTGTTGGAAATTCCACGAAAAAGTAATTGAAAAATTAGGCATAGAAACAGTCCTTTGTTTTGGAAGAGATGCAGAAAGAGTTGTTTGTAAAAAAACCAATGCGAATAACTTGATAGATATAAGCGAAGAGGAAAATGGTAGGAAATGGGCTACAAGAGTATTTACAAATAAAAGTGGGTTTCTCGTTGTTTCCCTTACACACCCAAGCATAGTTAAATGGGATAGCGAAGCCGCCGACCCAACCCCATTCATCAAAAAAATACTCCAAGAAAGAAATATAATTTGAATAGCTCGCCAATGAAAATCCAATACGCCTCCGACCTCCACCTCGAATTTCCCCAAAACACCGCATGGCTCGAAAAAAAGCCCCTCCAGCCTGTCGGCGATATTTTACTCCTCGCTGGCGATACGCATAATTTAGGGCGCAAATTCAAAGAACACCCTTACCTCAATGTCCTTTCCGAACAATACAAACTCGTCTATATCATACCAGGCAATCACGAATTTTACGCAGGTTTTGATGCTCAGATTTGTTTGCAGGAAAATTACGAACTCGACTTGCGACCCAATGTTTTTTTGGTCAATAATTTTGTAAAAATCATCAAAAATGTACGCCTCATTTTCACCACCCTCTGGTCGAAAATAGAACGCGAAAGACACGCTATCGTCACAGGCATGAGCGATTTTCACCTCATCAAATGTAAAGGAACACGCCTCACCGTAGAAAATTACAACCAACTATTCGAGGAGTCATGGGCATTTCTGAACCGCGAAATCAACACGCCTTTTGATGGCACCACGATAGTTGTCACGCATCATTTGCCAAGCGAATTATGCAACTTAGAAAAATTCAAAGGAAGCGTACTAAACGAGGCTTTTTGCGTAGATTTGACCCGCGAAATCGAAGCGAGCGACATTGATTATTGGATTTATGGGCATAGTCATGGTAACAAACCGCCATTCAACATAGGCAGCACCATGATGCTCACCAACCAACTCGGCTACGTACATACGGGCGAACATCGCAGTTTCGAACATAATGCAACAATTGAACTATAGACCTGATAAAAACGTAACAACAATTTCACAATCATAAAATCATGACAAAAGTACGATTACGATTTGCGCCGAGTCCGACCGGACCACTACATATCGGCGGAATCCGCACAGCATTGTATAATTATCTTTTTGCTCAAAAAACGGGCGGAACATTCATCTTACGAATAGAAGATACCGACAGGAATCGCTATGTACCGGGAGCAGAGAAATACATCCTCGAAGCCCTGAAATGGTGTGGACTTCAACTTGATGAAGGAGTCGAAAACGGCGGAGATTACGGACCGTATCGTCAGTCCGAAAGGAAAGATATGTATGCCCAATATGCCGAGCAACTCGTGGCGAGTGGTCATGCCTATTATGCCTTCGATACGCCCGAAGAACTCGAAAAAATGCGCGAAGACCTCAAGACTCCCGAAGACCCCAATCCAAAATACAACTACGCTACACGCGAACAGATGAAGAACAGCCTCAGCCTCTCCGAAGAGGAATTCAAAGCTCTCATGGATGCCGACGCACCGCGTATTATTCGCCTCAAAGTAGAGCCGGGAGAGGAGATTACTTTTAACGATATTGTACGCGGGGAAGTGACCTTTAATAGTAAGGAACTTGATGACAAAGTCCTCCTGAAAACCGACGGTATGCCGACTTATCACATGGCAAATATCGTTGACGATCATTTTATGAAAATCTCTCACGTCATACGCGGTGAAGAGTGGTTGTCAAGTACGCCGACACATATTTTGTTGTATCGCTATCTCGGTTGGGCGGATACTATGCCTCAGTTTTGTCACTTGCCACTCATCCTCAAGCCTGACGGCAAAGGCAAACTCAGCAAGCGTTACGGTGCAAAAATGGGTATTCCGGTTTTCCCCATAGATTGGCAAGATGAGTCTGGAAAAGAATTTTATATGGGCTTTAGAGAGCAAGGTTTTTTGCCGGAAGCTGCTATTAATTTCTTAGCATTTTTGGGTTGGAATCCGGGTACGGAACAGGAAATGTTTACACAAGAAGACCTGATTCAAGCCTTTGATTTAGAGCGAATTAATAAAGCAGGTGCGCGATTTGATATTCAAAAAGCCCGTTGGTTTAATCAGCAGTACATCATGCAAACCGACGATGCACGACTCGCGACACTCGTACGCCCTTATGTAGAAAAAGAAGGACATCAACCTACGGATGATTATTTGCAGAAAGTCTGCGGATTGATGAAAGAGCGTTTTGAGACTTTGAATGATTTTTGGGCAAATAGCCGTTACTTTTTTGAAGAAGTCACGGACTATGATAATGAAAAAATCATTCGCAAGCGTTGGAAGCCCGAAAACCGAGATAAGATGCACGACCTCGAATCGACCATCAATCGCTTGAGCAATTTTACCGCAGAAAACATCGAATCGCATGTCAAAAAATTCATCGAAGAGCAAGAACTGAGTTTTGGTGAAGTATTGCCGTTTATACGATTGGCGGTGAGTGGTACGACCAAAGGCGCATCCGTATTTGAAATGATGTCAGTACTCGGCGAAGAAGAAGTTGCCAAAAGATTGGCACGCGGATTTGAGGATTTTGATAAAATTATTGCGAATACATGATAAAATCAAGCGCAGGTTTCAAGTTCAATTATTGTGATTGAACTTGAAACTTGCGCTTGAACTTTATATCACAATTCTCTCACCCAAATATTTCTGTAACTCACCAAATTGCCGTGATCTTGCAACATGATAGGAGCATCGCCATGCGCGATATTTTTCGGTAAACCAATGTATTCAGTCGTACCTTTGACTTCTACATGGTTTTGTATCAGCACGCCATTATGAAATACCGTCAGATAACCCGAACGTACAAGCAGACCATCCGCATTAAACTCAGGAGCCATAAAAATAATGTCATAAGCCTGCCACTCTCCGGGAGCGCGGCAAGCATTGACAAGCGGAATATATTGCTTATAAATTGAACCTGCTTGACCATTCGGATAGGTCGTATTATTGTAATTATCCAAGACTTGAACCTCGTATCTTTTTTGAAAAAACACACCACTATTGCCTCTACCTTGCCCTTTGCTTTCTACTTCTTTCGGTGTGCGCCATTCGATATGCAATTGTACGCTTCCAAAACTTTGTTTGGTCTCAATATCGCCTGTTCCCGGTTTTACGGTCATAGCATCATCGTTGGTTGTCCATTGAGCAGGATTGTCCGATTTGGCTGATTTCCAAGCATTTAAATCCTTTTCGTTGAATAAAACTATCGCATCGCTCGGCAAAAAATGGTCACTGGGCGAAGCAACAACACGCGGTACAGGTTCCCAAACTTCGGTCGCTACGGGGTCAGTGATTTGTCCAAAAACGAATGAAGTACACAAACAAATCGCGGAGAAAATTAATATTCTTTTCATATTATGAATTTACGAATAAGTAACTGTTTATTTTAATTCCAAAAAGACCGGACAATGATCGCTATGCTTGGCATCGGTGATTTGTTGGCAAGCCTTAAGTTGGTCTTGCACATTGTCCGTAGTGGAAATATAGTCGATGCGCCAGCCTTTGTTATTGGCACGCGCATTCGCACGATAACTCCACCAACTATACTGTATTTGTTCGGGATTCAGATGACGAAAAGTATCCGTAAAACCATTGTCAAACCACTTCGTCATCCAATCACGTTCTTCGGGCAGAAAGCCCGAATTATTTTTATTACTTTTTGGATTGTGAATATCCATTTCCGTATGTGCTATATTATAATCACCGAGGATGATAAGTTTGGGATGTTCCTTGCGAAGCTCATTTGCCCACATATAAATGTGGTCCAAAAAACGATACTTCACTTCCTGTCGCACACCTCCGGCAGTACCCGAAGGAAAATAAATATTCACGACCGTCAAGTCGCCAAAATTCGCACGAATCACACGCCCTTCACTATCAAACTCTTCTACGCCACAACCTTCTACGACTTTATCAGGTTTGTTTTTTGAAAAAATAGCCACCCCGCTATATCCTTTTTTTTCGGCAGATACCCAATGATGATGATAACCCAATTGTTCAAATACTTCGACCTCTACTTGTTCTGGTCTCGCCTTGGTTTCCTGCAAACAAACAATATCAAAATCTCCTGCTTTCATCCATTCTGCAAAGCCTTTACGCATCGCGGCACGTATTCCATTAACATTATAAGAGACGATTTTTAGTGAACTCATTTTATAAAAAACTTTAATCGGTATGATTTGTCCACCGGACAAAATTTTGATAATACCATTTTAAATAATCGATGTCGAAAATAAAAATGGATAGATTTTGTTGATAGTCGAGGCAAAAACGCAGGCATAGCCCACGCTACGGCGAGTATTTTTAACGAAGAATATCGACAAAAGATGTTCGTTTTATACGACATCAGTTGTTTTTTCATCCCTAAGTAGTAAGTCAATCTAATTATGATATGTTGCTTTGAGTGAAATTTTTTCGAGTACGAGGCGGAGGTTATTCAGCATAGCCGTAGCTACGCTGGATGTTCTCCAACAAAGTAATCGGACAAATTTCGCCAAATGAACTTATCATAATTAGTTTGACTTACTACTAAGTAAAAGTAAAATATTTTTTTCGTAATTAGGTTATCATACTGATGTTTTCTTATGAATCGTTATGTAATTTCTCATGAATGATAGTTATATTTGCTGTTTCCTCTTTCAAATTTATTTCCATGAAAAATTTTGTTTCCAACGAGATTGGTACACTCCGAAAAATCCTCATCCACAGCCCTGATAGCGGCATTGGCAAAATACTACCCAGCAAACTTAAAGATTGGCTGTACGATGACACCGTTCATTTGCAAAAAATACGTGAGGAGTATGATGAATATGTACGTTTATTACTACATTTTCTTGACCCTGAAAAGGCGAAATATGTTTGTGAATTTCATAGAAAATATGGCATCGAAAATCGGGAAATCTATATGCCCGAAAAAGTCGAATATTTCAACTCCGATAGCGTCATTGATGTACAAAAATTATTGAGTGATATTTTGCAAAATGAAGAAGCCAAAATTCGCTTAGTATCAGCCGTTTGTACATTAGAAAATTGTAGTCGATTGCTACAAAACCGCCTTGAAAATATGCCACCAATTGATTTGGCAAAAGTCTTTATAACAGGCATTGTTGATGAAAAATCGGACTTAAAATTCATCTTTCCGCCAATACCAAATTTGGTTTTTACACGCGACATCGGGATTATGGTCAAAGACCATTTTTTACTCAGCAAATCGGCTACACCTGCACGGAAACGCGAGAGCCTAATAGCAAGATATGTGGCTATTTTTCACGAAAGTTTATTTAATGAATCTCGTGATAAAATCATCGAAATCAATGAAGACAGCGATTTTTTCTTAGAAGATATGTCCGTGCAACGTGAAAAAATTATCACAATAGAGGGCGGTGATATTATGATGATTTCTCCACGCCATTTGATTGTCGGATGTAGCGAACGCACTTCAAAAAGTGCTGCGGATGCGATTATTCATCGCATTTTTAGTCTGCCGGATTTGGAGATTGAGCGCATATCTATCGTCCAAATTCCTGAAGTGCGGGCGCAGATGCACATTGACACCATTTTCACGCAGGTACGGCGCGATACATGGGTGATGTATGGTGGATATTCCGAAAAAGTAGCTCGCAAAAAAGAAGGCATCAAACGAGATTATACCTCATTTTTGAAAAAAAGCGGTAACAAGTATCGCGATGACCAAATGCGAATTTTGCAATTCCAAAAACCTGCTTCGGAGCCTTACAAGGCAAGTCAAAATTATTTTTTTAAGGAACTCGATGACTTGGAAGATTTGTTGGTACAAGTAAGTTTTGAGGATTTCGACGTAGCCGAATCCGATGTAAAAATTATTTATAGTGCTAATAATGAATTTCCATACAGTGAGCGCGAACAGTGGACAGACAGTTGTAATTTATTAGCACTGAAAGAAGGGGTGGTGATTGGCTATGACAGAAATGATAAAACGATTGAACACTTTGAACAGACTGGCTTTGAGGTCATTACGGCAAAAAAACTATTAGAAGAATTGGAAAACGGAAGTCGAAGTGTCGCGGATATTTCAGATACATTAATATTACTTTCCTCTTCAGAATTGTCGCGGGCGAGAGGCGGTTCCCACTGTATGAGCTGTCCGCTCAACCGAGATATTATTCATATTTGATGAATGTTTTTTTGTAAAATATTTAAATATAATGCAACCTCTTCAATGAAGACTTGTCTTTGGAGGGGTGGACAAATTTTTAATCTGCTTCGTACCGACGACTCTAGCCGTCGCGGAAAGTACCGAGCCATTTGACGGCTAAAGTCGTCAGTACAGTGGCATTTCAAAATAAAATTAAAAATTTGTCCTGCACCCCTTTGGAGTAATACATTTACGGAATTGACCATTAATTGGCAGCACTGTTAAGTGCAAAATATCGGTAGCTTTTTTGGGATGAAAATTTGTTTTGAGTGCCTCTATGTACTCCATATTACGAACCTAAAGGCTCGTTTGACGTATTTTTATTGAAAAACTCTACCAATATTCGACCTCTAAAGAGGTCACGTAACATTTTGCCCAATTAATGGTTAATTCCGTACATTTAAAAATATAAAATTATGAAAAAAATCATCATTCTTCTGACCGTCTTAATGACTGCTTCAATATTAATCCCAACTACCGAAGCACAATCTCGAAAACGAAATTACGTACTTGAAAAACGCGATATTTCTGACTTTACAAAATTAGATATTTCGGGAGGATTTGCGGTACATCTCATGCAAACAGATGAACCTTCCCTTGAAATCGAAGCACCTGACCATGTGGTAGATGACATCAAAACGAGTGTCAAAAACGGACGCTTGTATATCAGCCACAAGCACAAACTCAAAAGGTTAAAAACTATTACACTTCACATTGGTTTTCAAAAACTTGAGAAAATAAAATTGGAAGGCGGCATCAGTTTATCTTCGGATGCACCTATACAAACGGAGGTACTTGATTTGGATTTGGTAGGCGGGATAAATCTTGATTTGGAAGTCAATACAGAAGATGTATATGTAACCGCCGAAGGTGGTATGACGATGCTGTTGTGTGGCAAAACGACCCGTGCTGATTTTCATCTTGAAGGAGCGGGTAATCTGTCTGCTTTTTGTTTGGTAGCCAATGAAATGAAATTGGAAATTGAAGGCGCAGGTAAAGCCAACGTACACGTTATGAATGACTTAGAAGTTGAGATTGATGGTGTAGGTACGGTCAAATACAAAGGGTATCCAAGAGTGAAAAAGCATATAGATGGTATTGCTTCTATAAGGCACGTAGAAGATTGAAATTGATTAAAAAAAGTCGCTCATCCCCAAGATAAGGTGAAACGTAACACAGGCTTCCAGCCTGCACCGCGTTAGTTGTGAAGGAAATCCACCGAAAGTATAGGCTGGAAGCCTGTTGTACTTTGAATCAAAAAGAAATTTCACCCCCATTTGGGGATGAACGAAAAAAGTATTAACTCTTTTCAAAACAACGCCTTTTCATCATTCGAATGAAAAGGCGTTGTTTTTTTATAACCGCTCAAATACGCTTCTAATTTAGATAGTCGATTGATTATCAATTGCTTTTCTAATATGCTCGTCTCATTTTTTGCAATAAAAGCATAAAAAATTCATAAAAAATAATAAATATTTCACTTTTTTGTTTCAAAATTAAAACAATTTGTTTTATTTTGTAATTAAATAAGTGATAGAACAGTGTGACAATGTCGCGCTATTTTAATTATAAATGAATTTTTAATAAAAAATTTATGTAGCACATCATGTATAGTGCAAATGTGAGGAGGTGTTTATACGATTTCGCGCAGCGAAATAAAGACTTCTTTATTCGTTGTTTTATACATTTAAATTTACGGATATGAAACAGACACTAAAGAAAGCATTTGACAAAGCCAAGTATTTTTTCAATCTCACTTGGTTCAAAATCACCTTACTGGTCATTTTGGCGGTCGCTTTGAATCGCAAAGATTTGAGTTTTTCTTTTAACCTCAATACGGGCAATCAACTACCGACTATGGGCGAAGAGCAAGCCATAGCGGTAAGCGACGTAATCACCGTACCACAGGTACGACAAAATGTTACGGGCTTTTCGAGCATGGTAGCACGACCTGTTAAACACCGTACACCAAAAGAACTGGCACTTTATAAAAAACGAAAATCTTATGTAGAACGATTTGCGGCAGTGGCAGTGACGGAGATGAAAAAATACGGTATTCCGGCGAGTATAACCTTGGCGCAAGGCGTGGTCGAGACCAATTCTGGAGCAAGTTCGCTTGCCAGCAAATACAATAATCATTTTGGTATCAAATGTTTTTCAAAGAAATGCGGAAAAGGACATTGTGTGAATTTTTCGGACAATTCGCATAAGGATTTTTTCGTGCGCTATGAGACTGCGTGGAACAGCTACCGCGCACACAGCGAACTGTTGACAGGCAAACGATACCGACACTTGAAAGAACTCGGCAAGGATTACAAAGGCTGGGCAAGGGGCTTAAAACAAGCAGGTTATGCGACCGACCCGGCGTATGCAGACAAATTAATCGAAGCAATAGAAGACCTTGAATTGTATAAATATGACAAGTAATAGCATGTAGCGTTGGAGTATCAGCAAATGCCCTCTGACGCACTTTCCAAACTATACTATCACGCTTTAAAACCAACCATTATGTCAAGTGCCACACATTGGGGGCTACTGTATTTGCTGCTTTTACTATTGATTATTTTCAGCCATTCGTTGACTAAAATGATACTGGATTTTAGGCAGCGAATTATTGGCAAACCAACTTATCCTTTGGTGAAAGCCTTTAGTGTTTTGTTGATAGCTTTCACGCTTCAAAATGGCTTGAGTCGATTGCTGTTTACGATTGTGATGGACTTGTTGGGCTATGAAGATTATGTCTATGCAGGCAATCCGCATGGGACGGCTATTTTTTATATTGTGGTTGGAGCAGTCGCGATTGTTTATGCCTTATCATTGCGAGGAGGAGGTAATGATGAGGAGAGTGAATAAATTTGAGTTGTAAAAAATGGTGATTGGTGATTGATTTCTAATAGACTTTACTTCACAAAATTTCATATCAACCAATCACCAGTCTCCAATCATCGCTTTCCACAACTTGAGTTATTTAAATATTTAATTCGGTTAATGAAAAGTTAAATGGCAGCTAAAATCTCGCATGGGATGTCGATAATGTATAGATTTGTTAATCCGTTTATTTGTTCTTTGCAAATTTAGAAACTAAAATAAATGGATTAAGAGCATGTTTGGATTTTTTCAAACATGCTCTAAGAATAAACGAATCCGCGAGTACATGAATAAACGAGCAATTTGGTTAATCATTGGCATGATGAGTATTGCCTTACTTGGTGTAATACTACTTCAATCATATTGGATTAATCGTGATTTGCAATTGAGTGTGCGTCAATTTAACCACGATGTGCGCCATGCCTTAAATGATGTCTCTGACCGACTCGAAATGAGGGAACAACGGGACATAGGTTTTAATGAATTTTTCCCAGATTGGGCAGATCAAAACTTTTTAGAAGAGGATGAGATTTACAATATGCTCTCGGAAAGTATGGAACTTCAACGAAGCGAATTCATCGAAATTACACCGGATAGTTTTACGGTTGCTCAACGAAAGATTTTCTATCAAGGAGGCTTGGATTATAAGGCATTCAAACACCTCTCCACCTTATATAGCAGTTTCAGCGCACCAAAACAATTGAGCAAACGTATTGATTTTGGCTACCTCGATGCCTTACTAAATGAAGAACTGAAGAGTAGAGGAATTACCTTGAATTTTGATTACGGCGTTTTTGCCCGACGAGGTAGTAAGTTTGAATTTATACAACATCGAGATGGCGAGAATGATGATAAAACGATAAAAAGTGTAGCAGAAAACCTCATCAATACGCCTTACAGAATGGCACTTTTTCGTACAGATGAATTGAGTAGTCCCGGACAGTTGATGTTGTATTTTCCTAATGCTAAACAGCACATGCGCGGTGAGATTTGGAAAATGCTACTCGCAGCTATTGTATTTACAGGAATCATTTTATTCTGCTTCATCTACACCATACAAGTCATATTTAAACAGAAAAAAGTCTCCGAAATCAAAAATGACTTCCTCAACAATATGACCCATGAATTCAAAACCCCGATTGCGACTATCTCTCTGGCAACCGATTCTATCGAAAATCCGCGTATTCTTAATGACCAAAGTAAAATAAAACGCTTTGTCGGTATCATTCGTCAAGAAAACCGCCGAATGAACAAGCAAGTAGAGCGTGTTTTGCAAATGGCAATGCTTGATAAACGGGACGTGGAGATGAAATGGCGAAAAATTGACCTGCACAACATAATTCAGGAGGCAGTAGAAACGTTAAGTTTGCAAGTAGAAAGTAAAGACGGGAAGATATTAACTGAATTGCAAGGCACAAACGCTGTCATCGAAGGCGATGAAACGCACATCACCAATGTCATTCACAACCTACTCGACAATGCCAATAAATATTCACAAGAAAACCCCGAAATCACAGTGACCACCAAGAATACCTCATCAGGTATAGAGGTCAGTGTAAAAGATAAAGGCATCGGTATGACAAGAGATGCCGTAAATCATATTTTTGACAAATTTTATCGCGTGCCGACGGGCAATGTACACAACGTCAAAGGTTTTGGTTTGGGATTGAGCTATGTTAAAGCTATTATAGATGCTCACAAAGGCAAAATCAATGTCAAAAGTGAACTCGGCAAAGGCAGTGAATTTACGATATATCTACCATTTACAGTTCGTTGATTATTCATTTAAATGAAATGATTTCAAAGTTTACTTGAAATATAAAATATTGATTGTTAGTTATTCATACTAATTAAGTCTATTAGCTAATTCATTAATAATCAATAGATTAGCCGACACTTTACATGCCAAAAAAACTGGTTTGATAATTGTGGATAAATAATAACATGTTTGCTATTTATTCCATTAAAATATTCGCTCATCAAAAAATAATAAAGCTATGGACAATAACCACCCAAAAATTTTGCTGGTAGAGGACGACCGCAATTTTGGAGACGTACTATGTTCTTACCTCGAAATGAACAATTTTGACATTACACTCGCTACTGACGGGGCAGTCGGTTTGGAACATTTCCAACGGGGCGAATACGACCTGTGCATACTTGATGTGATGATGCCCAAGAAAGATGGCTTCACACTCGGCAAAGAAATCCGTGAAAAAAACGGAGAAGTGCCGATTATCTTTTTGACTGCTAAGACACTGAAAGACGATATTATACAAGGCTTTCAGGCCGGTGCGGATGATTATATCACCAAACCTTTCGATTCGGAGGAGTTGTTGTATCGCATACAAGCGGTCTTAAAACGAAGCAAACAAGAAAAACCCGAAGAGCCGGAAGAATTTACGATTGGTGCATACCATTTTAATTTCCCCTTACGCATCTTGAATCATAATGGTGATAAAGCCAAACTCTCTCCCAAAGAGGCAGCATTGCTCAAGATGTTTTGTATGAGAATGAACAATATCTTGCCTCGCTCGGAAGCCTTAACAAAAATATGGGGCGAAGACAATTATTTCACGGCGCGAAGCATGGATGTATTTGTCACCAAACTCCGTAAATACCTAAAAGGTGACGAAAATATAGAAATTGTTAATATACACGGCAATGGTTTTCAACTCAAAGTAAGAGAAAAAACCGAAGCCTGACCAATCCAATAAAATATACAAGAAAGGATACTCAAATAAAGCCTATTATTTGAGTATCCTTTTTTGTTGACTTGTATTCTGGATGTCTGCCATATTAAGAAAACAAATAGTATGAATATGCGAATTTCATATTTTTTTTCGTGTCGGTGCAACCAAAACCACATACCTCACGTCTTGTTTGTGTATTGCATGAATAATGGGAAAGGAAAAGACAAAATAGAGACCCAATTTTTGGTATAATTAAACAAGAAATAAAGATAGAGAGTAAATATTTATTAGAAAATAAATTATATATTTTTTTGATTTTTTAAAATTGTTTTTTGTACACTTTCCTAATATTTTTTCGTCTAATTTTGTGTTTATAATCTACAAGACACATTCCATTCAAACATCTTAATCCTTAAAATAAAAAGAAAAATTGTACCGTCGGGTATGATCAAGATTAAATGGGTTTGATTTCGAGGCAACTTTCATTTTTCCTCGAAGTTGTCTCTTTTAGGCAAGGGTGGCCCGCTAGAATAGTCTGGCGGGCTTTTTTTATGCCTCAGCCTTCCGATTTACCTCCTCCTTACCAGCATATAATCTTCCGAAATTTCTACCGTTTTTGTCGCGTTCTTTAGTAAAAACAATTCAATAACTTAATTAAAACCACCGAACGTTTTTACAGGCTACTCCAACAATCAAGAAAACAAAATACATCTACCCACCCCCCTTTTGGAGATATAGCAACAAAAATAACAAGGCTTGATGATTCAGAATTTATAAAAGTTCAAGAAGGAGTCGAATTACTAATATTATGGGGAGATAGTCGAATAGGTGCATCCGGTGTAATGATACGTTTTGCACCAAACACCTCTCAAAAAATATATTATCAAGACATACGTTTCGCTATGATTATCCCAGGAGAAATAAAGCACAGGGAAGGAAATTAGTACACTGTTTTATAAATTTATTTACATTTTTTGACGTTTATTTTGAAATGAATCGAATCAAAAATGACGCGAATACTCACTGTATTTAAGGATTTTTTGGTGAAGAGTCATTTTAAAAGAAATACTCAAAAAAGTAAATAAATTTGTGAAACAGTGTATTAGGTCGAAGAGGAAAAGCTATTGAGAGTCGGAGACTCTTGGACACAAAAGGCAGGCAGCACCCTTCACATTGAAAATTACCCGACAGAGGAAACGACACTTCTTTACATTCATTGCGATAGACTGGCAGGCAGCTACAAAGGTGTTCAGAAATGAGTAAAAAAAGAAAAAACGGAATCGCCATATTTTCGAGAAGCATCAAAATTGGGATGATTTTCGAAAGTGCGTTGTGCGCCATGTTCTAATACGAACAAAGCGTCTTGAGTCATTAATTTATGCTGAAAAATAAGGTCGGGAATGTCCCCCATTTCAGGTAGGGCATAAGGCGGGTCTGCAAAGATAAAATCATATTGTGTGTCGCATTTTTGGATATATTTAAATACATCACTTTTTACGGCAGTGAGCGTATTTTCGGCTTTCAAAAGGGTGGCTGTTTCTTTGATGAATTTGATACAGGCATGAAATTTATCTACGCAGGTCACGTCGGTACTGCCACGAGAGATACATTCGTAAGCGATATTTCCTGTTCCGCAAAAAAGGTCGAGAACTTTCGTTTGTTCAAAATCAATTCGATTGATGAGCACATTAAATAGCCCCTCCTTCGCATAGTCCGTCGTCGGACGGGTGCGCCAGTTTTTTGCAGGCGGATTAAATCGTCTGCCTTTGTGCATACCACCGATGATTCGCATAGTTGATAATTGTGGATGAGATTAATGAGTGAATTTTGAATGAATGAATTATGAATGTTAGTTTATTCTATACATTAGTCACATTTTATTTAAAATGAACTAAACTGATGTGTACCAATAATGTGTTCGCTATGGTAAAATTCTAAACGGTATTCAAGGGACTTTTTTGGGTCAAAATTATTGATACTGTGATAACGCATTTTATTATCGACATTTGCCTTACAAAAGGCTAATTTGTAGTATTTATCATAAGTCGCACTCCCTTTTTCACCATAAACGATTTGCTCCCAATCGCCCTTAATTTTACGAAAGATTTTCATTTTAATCAAAATATCTTCATCCAACTGTCTGGCTTGTTTGGTCAGTGTTTGCAGATAAAAACGGGCATCGATATTACTCTTACTAACGTGGTCCACGGCTATATTATTGACCTTATAAGTATCGGATACATTTGCTTCACTAAGGATTTGTTGTCTTGAAGATTCGGCGCGTTGGCTACTTTTGAGTTCGTCAATTTTTTGAGCAAATTTGGCGGAGTCTCGCTCCAATTTATTCGCTCTGTCTTCCAAAGCAGCGATGCGAGGTTCTATTCTCTTATATTTGGTATTCCAAAATCGCATCGGCACGACCTCTTCAATCAAATCATCGTTTTTATCTCTCAAAAAACTATTAGAGGCTTCGTATGCGTTCACCTCTACTATCAACTCTGCGTTTTCGGCACGAAGTATAGAAATTTCTCGTTTTAACTGCTTATTTTCGGCTTCCAGTTCGCTACAATCTTGACCGGAAACAGGACAAAAAGATACCAATAATAAAAGTATCATTATGCCCCATGATGGTGTGAATATTCGGGTATGTGTTTGTGATAACATGGCATAATGGTTTTCGTTATTATCAATTGAACAAGGGAGAAATTTTATTTTAAATATACACAATAACCTTTCTCGAATGATTGAAAAAGCTAAAACAGAAGTTCACGTAAAGTGCTTTTACAATGTTTTGCCAAATATTTTTTCGTAAAAAATGATTGAATGAAATTTTATTTCAATTCAACGAAAACAAAGCATTGTGTGTAGCACTAACTTACAAATTTTATTACGGATTTTATAATTGCTTTTAGTAATGACAAAACGACATATAGTTTTTTAACTATAAGGGATGAAAAAACAATAAACACTACATCTTGACTTGTTCTTTTTCCTTTATACTTCACCAAATTCTCCTTAAATAACCCGTTATTCGCGTCAAATTTGACTCGTGTAAAGAAAAAATAACGGCGTGAAGATGTAACGTTTATTATCTTTTCATCCCTAAGCATCAAAAAAGTCCCCAACCTTTCGGTTGAGGACTCGTTCTGTATTGTTTTCGGAAAAATTGTTTATAAGTATAATGAGTTTTGCAAAGCAAAACGCTTAATTGATTTGATTATTTGAGTTTTTGTTTGATTTCAACGATTTCGTAACCTTCTATGATGTCTCCTACTTTAATGTCGTTGAAGTTTTTGACATTCATACCACACTCGAAGTTGTTTTTGACTTCTTTGACATCGTCTTTAAATCGTTTGAGTGAAGCGAGTTCACCGACTACACCTTCTTTTATCGGATAGACAACGATGCCGTTGCGAACAACGCGAATGTGGTCTTTTCGACTAATCTTACCTTCTTGTACAAAGCAACCTGCAATGGTACCGACTTTACTGATTTTGAATACATCACGTACTTCGACAGTTGCTGTGATTTTCTCTTCTTTCGTCGGTTCAAGCATTCCTTCGATGGCTGATTTGATTTCTTCAATAGCATCGTAAATAACGGAATAGGTCTTGATTTGTACGCCTTCTTGTTCGGCGAGTCTGCGTGCCATCGCCGATGGACGGACTTGGAAACCAACGATAATAGCATCCGAAGCGGAAGCCAAAAGGATGTCAGATTCGATGATTTGTCCGACGGCTTTGTGTACGATATTGACTTGTACGGTTTCTGTCGAAAGTTTGAGTAGCGAGTCGGAAAGTGCTTCGATAGAACCATCCATATCACCTTTGACGATGAGATTAAGTTCTTTGAACGAGCCGAGTGCAAGACGACGACCGATTTCCTCAAGACTGAGGCGTTTGGTGGCACGACGCTCTTGTTCGCTTTGTATCTGACCACGTTTGGCGGCAAGTTGACGGGCATCCGGTTCGGATTTCATCACCTTGAATTTTTCACCTGCTTGTGGCGCGCCTTTCATTCCGAGTACGAGTACCGGGGCTGATGGTCCGACGGATTGGACGCGCTGACCGCGTTCGTTGATCATGGCACGTACTTTACCGTAGTGCGAACCTGCTACGATGGAATCACCGATTTTGAGTGTTCCGGTTTGTAGTAAGAATTTGGAGACATAACCGCGTCCTTTGTCGAGTGAGGCTTCAAGTACTACGCCTTGTGCTTCTCTGTCAGGATTGGCTTTGAGTTCGAGAATGTCGGATTCGAGAATGATTTTTTCGAGTAGTTCGTCCACCCCGTCACCGTGTTTGGCGGAGATGTCTTGGGAGGGGTATTTGCCGCCCCATTCTTCTACTTGAAAATTCAGTTGTGCCAGTTCGGTTTTGATTCTGTCGGGATTAGCCCCGTCTTTATCAATTTTGTTGATGGCAAATATAATCGGTACACCAGCGGCTTGCGCGTGGCTGATGGCTTCTTTCGTTTGAGGCATGACGTTGTCGTCGGCTGCGACGATGATGACGGCTACGTCAGTTACTTTTGCACCCCTCGCACGCATGGCGGTAAAGGCTTCGTGACCTGGCGTATCAAGGAAGGTGATTTTGCGATCTTCTTCGCCGACTTTGACTTCGTAGGCTCCAATGTGCTGCGTGATACCTCCTGCTTCACCTTCCATGACTTTGGCACTCCGGATGTAGTCAAGAAGTGAGGTTTTTCCGTGATCGACGTGTCCCATGACGGTGACAATCGGTGCGCGTGGGGATAGGTCTTCGGGTGCGTCTTCGATTTCCTCTTCTTCCATCTCCATCTGCGCTTCTGCGCTGATGAATTCTACTTTATGTCCAAATTCTTCGGCTACGAGTTCTATGATTTCGGCATCAAGGCGTTGGTTGATGGCTACGATGACTCCCATATTCATACAAGCTGTAATAACTTGTGTGGCGGAGATGCCCATCAAACTGGCAAGTTCCGAAACGGGAATAAATTCCGTTACCTGAATGATGCCTGTATCCTGATTTTCGAGTTCGAGTTGTTCTTGTTTTTCACGACGACGGCTGCGTTCTTCGCGACGTATTTTTTGTCGTCGGTTTTTGCCGCCGCCCTGCATACGTGCCATTGTTTCTTTGAGTTTCTCATCGACCTCCTTTTTAGAAATTTCTCTCGGTCCGCGAGATCTGTTTCCTCCTCTATTATTTCTATTATCATTGGATCTGTTGCCACCTCTGTTGTTGCCACCTCTGTTGTTTCCGGGACTGCGTTCGTTTCCAGTAGCGACTTTTTTGTGTCTGCGTCTGCGTTTTTTGTTTTCGCCGTCTGCGTTAGAGTTTTGTTTATTTTGATTCTGGTTTTGGTTTTGGTTTCTATTTTGATTCTGGTTTTGGTTTCTATTTTGATTTCTATTCTGGTTTTGGTTTCTATTTTGATTCCTGTTTTGATTTTGGTTTTTATCTTTTTTCTTCTTAGATGAAGGCTTTTTGAGTTTGGAAGGGTCTATTTTGCCGAGTACTTTTACACCCTTAAGCGTAGGTGTTTCGGCACGATACATTTCGGGTTCGACATAGTCAGGTATTTTTGATACCGGTGCTTTGGGTACTTCCTTCTTAGGTTCAGGAGGTGCTTTTTCTACCTTTGGCTTGGGCTGCTTTTCTTTCTTAGGTCTTTCTTTTTTAGCAGCAGGTTGTGGTTTTCTGGGTTCGGGTTTTTTCTTTTTCTTTTTGCCCTTGTTTTTGAGTTCTTTGACATCTATCTTGTCAATGACTTTCAAACCTTCAAGTTTGGCAGGTGTTTCGAGTTCCGGTTCTGCTTTTGCTGGCTTAGGTTTTTTGAGCGGAGGCGGGACGACCTCTGCCTTTACTTCTTTTATTACTTCCGGTTCTGGTATTTTTTTGACAACTTCTTCTACAACTGGTGCTACTTCTGGCTCAGGTATATCTTCGATAATCGGAGCATCTACTTCTTCCGGAATTTCTATTTCGGGTATTATATTAGCAACAGGAATAGGCGGTTCTTCAACTTCAACGGGGAGTGGCTCCACTTCTATTGGTGGAGCTACAGCAACTACTTCGGGTTCTTTTTCTTTGGTTTTGTTGCGTGTCCCTATGGTGAGCATATCAGCTTGCTCTTTTATGGCAATAGAACTGCTAAACTCCTTGAGGAGATTCTGATACATCTCATCAGTGATTTTTGCAGTAGGCTTGTCTTCTACGGTAAATCCATTGTTTTTAAGGTGATCCACAATGGTACCTGTACCTACATTAAGTTCTGATGCAACTTTGACTAAACGTTTTGCCATATTGATGTTTTAGTTGATAACCACTCGATTGTTTGTTTTTATTTAACCGATGGTCATAGGCTATTATTTTTCGCTCGAAAGCAGGAGGGACAAAGTTAAGTTCAAGTTCAATAATTAATTCGCTTTTGGCGAATTGTCGAATTTGAAAAGTGTCGATTGTATTTATAAAAAAAACATTTGAAAGGGTGATGTGAGTTTTTTATAAAATGATTTTTAAATAATTATAAATGTCATTTTTTGTAATAAAAAAAACACGTTCTACCGATATTTTATTTTTTAAATAATGTTTTATGTCCTTCTCATTTCTTTTAATGAGCAAATAATGATAGCCGTATGAGGTGGTAGCCTCATTAACTTTAATGTTTTTTGGTGGTGTGGTGACTATAAGTTTATAAATTATAGTCTATGTGAAAGAAAATAAATAACTCGTTCCATTATACTTGTTCTTTTTCCTTCTAAAAAACACAAAAAATAGTTCCGTAGCGATGCTATGCAACGATTTTTTGAATTCTTTAGAAGAAAAAATTATAGCGCATTATGGGACAATTTATTTAATTTCTTTCACTATGTATAATCGTCGTTCTATTTTTAAGAATGTTGTTTTGTGGCAACAAAATTATGAATAAAAAGCTAATTTGTTATAGATTTGTTAATTTTTTATCCTTATTGACTTTCCTCCAATTCGGCTGAAAGAACTTTGGTGACTTCGTGTACGGTTTCTTCTTCAAGGTCTGTACGACGAATCAACTCATCTGTACTAAGCTGGAGTACGCTTCTCGCGGTATCGCATCCGACAGATTTGAGTTGGTCGATGATCCACTGTTCGATTTCATCGTTAAATTCGTCGAGATCTACATCATCAACGACTTCGTCGGTATCCCGATAAACATCTATTTCGTATTCTGTAAGGCGACTGGCAAGTTTGATGTTGAGTCCTCCTTTTCCGATTGCCATAGAGACTTGGTCGGGGCGTAGATAGACGGCTGCTCTGCGACTTTCGGTGTCGAGTTCGAGAGAAGTGATTTTGGCGGGGGTTAGGGCGCGTTGTATCAATAGGCTCTCGTTAGCAGTGTAATTAATAATGTCAATGTTTTCGTTGCGAAGTTCGCGAACGATACCGTGTATGCGTGAGCCTTTCATTCCTACACATGCCCCTACGGGGTCAATGCGATCGTCGTAGGATTCGACAGCTACTTTGGCGCGTTCGCCGGGCATACGGACAATTTTTTTGATGGTGATAAGTCCATCTTCTATTTCGGGTACCTCTTGCTCAAGTAGTTTTTCGAGGAAGGAGTTGTCGGTACGAGATACGATGACAATGGGATTGTTGTTTTTCATCTCTACTTTACGTATAATTCCTCTTACAAGTTCACCTTTCCTGAAATAATCACCTTTTATTGTTTCATTTCGGGGTAAAACGAGTTCATTTCCTGTGGTATCGTCAATAACGAGAATATCTCTCTTAAGGATTTGGTGGACTTCGCCGAGTACTATATCGCCCACGCGGTCAGTGTATCGACGATAGACTTCGTCTTTTTCTAACTCAAGGATACGGGAGATGAGTGTCTGGCGAGCAGCCATAATAGCTCTGCGCCCAAAGTCTTTGAGAAAGAGTTGTTCGTAACATTCTTCGCCTACTTCATAGTCTTCTTCTATTGTGCGTGCAAAGGATAGTGGAACTTCGGTATTTTCGTCTTCTATTTCTGCGTCGTTGGCTACGATGCTTCGAACGCGCCAAAGTTCAAGGTCTCCTTTGTCGGTGTTGACAATAACATCGAAGTTTTCGTCAGAACCGTATTTTTTGCGAATGAGTGTGCGAAATACGTCTTCAAGTACCCTGACCATCGTAGGACGGTCGATATTTTTCATGTCCTTGAATTCGGAAAATGAATCGACTAAACTAATGCTCATAATTTTATTGGTAGCGAGTAGCGAGTGACGAGTAGTGAGTATTGAGTAGCGAGTGATATACTGACCACTCGCCACTTAATACTTGCTACTCGCTACTGACAACTCTGTCAAAAACTTATTTTAACTATTGTTTGCTTGATATTGTCAAAGGGTATGGGTGTTTGTACTTGTTGTTTTATTTTCTTTTTGCCTTCTTTGAAGGTTTTTTCTTGTTGTAAGGTGATTTGGTGTTCTTCAACAGTAGTGAGAATACCTGTTTCGGGTTTTCCTTCATTTAGCCTTACCTCTACTTTTCTGCCGATATTTTTTTGGTATTGCCGTTTCACTTTGAGTGCGCCGACTCCAGGAGAGGACACATCGAGTGTATAGACTTCTCCAAGCCAACCTGCCTCGTCAATATGTTTTTGCAAATAACGATTAAGCCTTGCTAATTGGCTGATATTGAGTGTAGTATCGCTGTCAATGAACACTTCCATTCTTTTGGGAGTCGGCATTTTGATTTCTACTATGAAGAAATCGCGATAGGCTTCTTCCTCAAATTTGTCGTCTAATAACCTACTAACATGGTTGATTGTTGTTTTCATTTCTCTTACCCAAATGAAAAAGGGGACTTTTATGTCCCCTGTTCTATATACAAGTTGGCGCAAAGATAAGCAATTTATTTCATTTTTTCAGGATTTTGATATAAGGGCTTGTTTTATTGGTTATTTATATTCCATTCCTTGGGAAGTAAGTCCAACAATTGAGACAAAAAAAGGGAAATGCAGGCTGCTACATTTTCCATTTACCCTAAAATCAATAAGTGAAATTACAAAAAAAACTTTTTCATTTTGCGGTTAGTAAAAACGATTTGAATGGGGTGCAGGACAAATTTTTAATCTGCCTCGTACCGACGACTTTAGCCAACCTGTGCGATTGAAATAGTTAGCCATAAATTTCGGCTTTAATTATCCAAGATGCGTTAACATTGACCCCGTTTGTAGTAAGATTTAAGCAAAAACCAATTAAGGTACGTAGTACCGACACCATTTCGCGTACAAACGGTGTCGCTCCTACGGAGCTTTGGAGGTTTTGGGAACTATTTTACTACAAACGGGAACGGTACTAACGTACCTTTTGAACTAACGCATTTCAATCGCACAGGTTGAATGAATTCGCCTGTACGGGCTAAAAATCAGTCCATTTGTTGTTACTTTCAGCCGATTCAATCACTTTATCAATAAAACGCATACCGCGCACCCCGTCTGTTATCGTCGGATAATCGCTCATCAATACATCCGGTTGATTTCCTTTTTTAATTTCTAATAAACTAAGCGCGAAATTTTTATAAATATTAGCAAATGCTTCTATAAAGCCTTCAGGATGTCCTGCTGGTAAGCGTGTGGCAAATTGAGCCGCTTCCGAAAGTTCGCCTACACCTGTGCGCTTGAGAGTTGCGCCTTTGTCGAGATATTTGACAATCAATGTGTTGGGTGTCATTTGTCTCCACTCCAATCCACCTTTTTCACCGTAGATTCTGATGCTCAATGGGTTTTCTTCTCCTGCTGCAATTTGTGTAGCAAGCAGTGTAGCCTTTGTGCCTCCTTCCAATTCCAATAGCACTGCCCCGTCGTCGTCCAATTGTCTGCCTTCTACAAAAGTATTCAAGTCGGCGCATAATTTAGTGATTTTTAAACCAGAAATATACTCTAATAAGTTCTCTGCATGAGTACCGATGTCGCCCATGCCACCTGCCTTGCCGCTGCGCTTGGGGTCAGTGCGCCAATCGGCTTGTTTTTGACCACTGCTTTCAAGGCGAGTAGAGAGCCAACCTTGTGGATATTCGACAATTGCACGACGCAATTGACCCAACTCACCTGCCGCTATCATGGCTTTGGCTTCCTTGACCATCGGGTAGCCTGTGTAGTTGTGCGTCAGCGCGAATAGCAAACCTGTTTTGCTCACAAGTTTCTCTAATTCAAGGGCTTCTTCGGTAGAAAAAGTCACGGGTTTATCGCAAATTACATGAAAGCCATGTTCCAAAGCCATTTTCGCAGGCGCGAAATGCAAGTGATTTGGCGTAACTATTGACACAAAATCCATGCGCTTGCCTTCGGGCAAGGTGGCTTCCGTTTTTATCATTTCTTCATAAGTGCCATACACGCGGTCGGGCGGGAGGTAAAGTGCCTTACCAGATGCTTTCGACTTTTCAGGTTTGGAACTAAACGCGCCACAGACCAATTCAATATGACCATCCAAGCGGGCAGCCATACGATGTACGTCGCCGATAAACGCACCTTGTCCGCCACCGACCATACCCATTTTTATTTTTTTCATGTATAATGAATGAGTGAATTGTTACTAATGAATGAGTGAATGAATTTTGAATGAATGAATCAAACGTATATTGCGTGATTCATTCACTCATTCATTCAAAATTCATTCATTATTTCTTCGTCGCATATAAAAATATAATATCCCAAAAGCGATAATCAATATCGCGGGAAAAACAGCGAGATTATCCAGCGTAGCTTGTCCGGCGATGATACTGGCTTCTTCTTCGGCAATGCCTGATGCCATAGCTTTGTCTTTTGCCGAATCCAACCATTTACCAATGACAGGTTGCCAGATTCCGGTGGCAAACATTCCTGCGGCACCCATTACGCCGAGTCCGAGTGCGCCTGTTTGTGGTAAATATTCGCTCACAAAACCGAGCATGGTGGGCCAAAAATACATTACGCCAATGGCGAAAAGAATTGCAGCAGGGTAAATCATCATTCCCGTAGCTTGACTCATCCATACTAAGGCAATCGTGGCAATAATAGAACTGCCCCAAAGTACACCTGTGGGATTGAGGCGATGGATAACCGGACCTGCAAAGTATCTGCCGACTGCCATCAAGCCCGTAATCATGGCAAGAATGAGCATAGGATGTGCACCCGCGTTGCCGAGTATTCTTTCAATCCACTGTTGTGTGCCGAGTTCGGCGGTAGCGGTGAGCGTCATACAAATTGCCATAAAAATAAATAAAGGCGTGAGTAGCGAAACGGCATTTTTGCCGGTATCGTCTTCCAGTGCAACGCTTTCAGGAAATTTTTGTCCAAATAAAAGGAAGGCATAAATTAAGGTCGGAACAAGCATAATGGCGATTTGTAACTGCCAGCCCATACTGAATCCGGTCATAAATTGCGATACCAATGCCCCGATGACGATACCGCCCGGAAACCAAACGTGAAATTTGTTGAGCCAAGTCGATTTGTCTTCTTTGTACATTTCGGCTATCATGGGGTTTGCGCCTGCTTCGACACTACCATTTGCCAAGCCAATAAAGAAGGTCGAAATCAACAAGCTCCAAAAACCACCCGCGAAAATAGTCAATAATAAGCCCAATAGATGAAAGACAAAGGCTGCCATCATAATTCGTTTAGCTCCAACAGAATTATAGAGTAAACCGCCAAGTATCGTAGCGACCGGAAAGCCCCAAAATGCCATAGAATTGATATAGCCGAGTTGGGTATTATTGAGTCCAAAATCTGCACCGAGTTGACCGAGTATTCCGGCGCGTATTGCAAAGGTCATTGCCGTAACGATAAGCGCAATGCAACTCGCATAGAAAAGTCTGCTTCTGTTCATAGTGTGTGAATTCTAATGGGTGCAGGACAAATTTTTAACCTGCCTCGTACCGACGACTTTAGCCGTTGCGGGAAAGTACCGAGCCACTTGACGGCTAAAGTCGTCAGTACAGTGGCATTTCAAAATAAAATTAAAAATTTGTCCTGCACCCATTCTAATGAATGATGAGTAAGCGCAAGTGCAAATTCAAACGTCAAGTTCAATAATCAATTTGCATCTTGATATCGAAAAAATAAACATTCTAATAATTTATCGTGGGGCGAAGTCCTGTGGGTATGTCTATAATCGCTTTTGGATTTTTTCGCTGCTCAATATTTGGAAGGCATCGGTGGTTTTGCAGGAAGTATTGCCGTAATCAATGGTAATATCACCGATAATATCCGCTACTTTTAGTGCTTTGGTGTTCAATGCCTGATTGCGACTACCAATGGCAATGAGCGCGTAGTTTTGCCCTTCTTTGACCCAATTGGTCGCTTTCTGGATTTCTAATTCTATGATAGTCAGATGTTTGACGAAATAATTATTGTCCAGCGTTTTACTGCTTTTTGCCAATACACACACACAGGCATAACCTACACGTCGTACAAATTCGGGTTGGTGTTGGCTCGTCCAGTCATTGGCTTTTTCGAGCAAAAAAACTGTTTTGGCAACTACATTTTTTGCAAAATAATCTGCCAGTTCAAAACTGTGAATTTCTTTGACTTGTTTGTCAAGTTGTTCTGAAGTTACTTTTTTGGGTTCTTCTGTTAAGGTTGCCAATAATTTTCCTTCATGGACACCACTACTCCATAGTTCAAGCGCGCGCTCATGGTCGCGTTTGGCTTTGCGTGCGATGACACGTAATTTTGTTAGTCCGACTGCATAGATTTTGTCAGAGGTTTTTGAGTCTCCATTTAAAATCTGTGCGTATTTGGGGTTAGATAGGTCGCTAACTTGTTTAAGGATATCACTGACAGTCAAATCAATTCATTTTTTTCGTTGTCCAAAGAAACGAAGGTAAAAATTCTCCTGCAACGAAAAAAATCTAATGTGTAATAATTGTGAAATTAATTTGAAATTGGGATTAATGTGAATAGCTATCTTTCGAGAAATGCCTGAAAAATAGAGAAGCCACGTTCATTGAATTTTAATTTCAATAAACGTGGCTTCTTTTTATATAAAGAGTAGTTGACTACTAAGCAATACTCGGCGAAGGTTCGAGTTTTGTTGTATCGAATGGACGTGGTCCGATGAGTCGTTCTACGTCTGATTTCAACAAGACTTCTTTTTCGAGTAATTCTCTTGCTATAATTTCGAGTTGCTCCCGTTTTTCTTTGAGCAATTTAATGGTTCTATCGTACGCCTTTTCAATGACATTTCTGGCTTCATGGTCAATGAGTGCCGCCGTTTCGTCGGAGTAAGGCTTCATAAATTGACTATTGCCTTGCGGGTCATAAAAAGAGACCTGACCGACTTTGTCATTCATACCATAAATAGAGACCATCGCGTAAGCGTTTTTGGTCACTTTTTCAAGGTCGTTTTGCGCGCCTGTTGTGATTTTTCCAAAAATAATTTCTTCGGCTGCTCTACCTCCGAGTGTCATACACATTTGGTCAAGCAATTGCTCTGTACGATATAAGTACTGCTCTTTGGGCAGGTATTGGGCATAACCCAATGCTGCAAGTCCGCGTGGTACTATCGTAACTTTGACAAGCGGATGTGCGTGTTGTAAATACCAACCTGCGATGGCATGTCCGGCTTCGTGATAAGCGATAATTTGTTTTTCTTCGGGCGAAATGAGTTTGTTTTTCTTCTCCAAACCACCGATAACACGGTCGAGTGCATAGTTGAAATCTTCCATTTCGACCTCTTTCTTACCGCGACGTGCAGCTACAAGCGCAGACTCATTACAGACATTTGCGATATCTGCTCCGGCAAAACCGGGTGTTTGTTCTGCAAGGATTTCAGCATTAATGTCGGGTCCTGCTTTGATAGGTTTGAGGTGAACCCTGAATATTTCTGTACGACCTTTGAGGTCGGGTCTGTCAATACCGATTTGTCTATCAAAACGTCCGGGACGCATCAAGGCTGTATCTAATACGTCAGGGCGATTGGTAGCTGCCATGAGGATAACGCCTTTGTCTGTGCTGAAACCATCCATTTCAACAAGGAGTTGATTGAGGGTGTTTTCGCGCTCATCATTGCCTTGCATAGAGTTGCGACCACGCGCACGTCCGATAGCATCTATCTCGTCGATAAAGACAATACAAGGTGCTTTTTCACGCGCTTGCTTGAATAGGTCTCGCACTCGCGAAGCTCCTACTCCTACAAACATTTCAACAAAATCAGAACCCGAAATACTGAAAAACGGTACACCTGCTTCACCTGCAACGGCTTTGGCAAGGAGGGTTTTTCCTGTACCCGGAGGTCCTACAAGGAGAACTCCTTTAGGAATTTTTCCACCGAGTGCGGTATATTTCTTCGGGTTTTGAAGGAAGTCAACGACTTCCATGACTTCTTCTTTGGCTTCGTCGAGTCCGGCTACGTCTTTGAAAGTGACATTAACTTTTGTATTATTGTCAAACAGCGTGGCTTTGGATTTGCCAATGTTGAATATTTGACCGCCCGGTCCACCGGGTCCACCGCCTACACGACGCATGATAAATATCCAAATTAATACGATAAATAATAATGGTAATACCCAACTGAATATAGCACCATACCAATTGGTTTTGGTTTCAAAATTGGGACCTGAAAAAGCACGCGGATTACCTTCTATCGGATCTGCTTCGTCGAGTGCTGCGATACTTTCTTTGAGTTCATCGACTTTCTCCTCAAATCTGCCAATATCACCGATCTCAAAGCGAAAATCTGCGGGTCGCGCCATAGCTTTTTTGAGTGGGCTGCTGCTCTCCTCGTCGGCTATCATCGCGCTATCGAGATAAACTAATACGTTTTTTTCGTTTTCTACGATGATTTTATCGACTTCGCCATTGATGGCTTTTGCTTCAAATTCGTCCCAGTCAATCGTCTCTGTACGGTTGAATCCCGTCATTAAACTTGACAGTAATATAAAAGCAATGATTATCCCATAAATCCAATAATAATTAATTTTTGGACCTTTCGGCTTTTCATTATCGTTATTGTTCTGATTGTTATTCAAATCTGTACTCATTTATTCGTTATTGTTTCTTTTGATGTGTCTTTTATAACGTTATTTGTTTTATCATTGTTTTGGTATTGCCCTTTTCTTTTATTCTGTATCGAAAGCAGTTACTTCAGCATCACTCCAGAGGGCTTCCAGTTGATAGAATTCGCGGGCTTCGGGATTGAATATGTGTACAACCACATCAAAGTAATCAATGAGTACCCAAGTGGCATTTTGTTGACCTTCTGAATGATTGGGGCGTGTTCCTGTTCTTTTTTTCACTTCTGTGAGAATGTGGTCGGTGATGGCTTTGACCTGCGTAGTGGATTCTCCGTGACATATAATAAAGGTATTAGTCGGTGCTTCATCCAGACCACTTAGGTCAAGTTGAACTAAATCTTGTCCTTTTTTCTCTTGGATACAGTTTATAATATAGTTTGACAACTCTTTTGTATCCTTATCTTTTTTTATAGTAGCATCTTTACTGTAATTCAAATTTTAGTTTTTATGTTTGTGAAGAATAATCTGGTGTTTTCGCAAGCAACAAGGAAATAAGAAGAAAATAATCTACCCACCTGAATTGCTATTTTTTCTTTCTACTTCGCCAAATTTTCCTTACGTAGCGCGGCTATGTGCGTCAAATTTTGCTTATATAAAGAAAAAATAGCTGCGTCATTTTGGATAGATTATTTTCTTCTTGTTTCCTAAAATTAGTAAAATAAAAACGATTTTGTCTTTAAATAACAGTCTTTTTGTGGGAAAAGTTTTTTTAGACTTCGATACGCTCCCTTCTACGAACGAATATGCTATGAATTTGTTATCAAAAAGCAAACCAAGCGAAGGGACTGTCATTTCGACACGCTATCAGAGCGCAGGAAGAGGACAATATGGCAGTGACTGGCATAGCGAATCGGGCAAAGCTATTACTTTAAGCGTAATTTTTTATCCTCTTTTCTTAAATATTCGCGAACAATTTGACCTCAACATGGCGATTGCCTTGAGTGTGTACGATTGTTTACGTGAAAATTGCCATATAGTTGACCTTTCTATCAAGTGGCCCAATGACATTTATGTGAGAAATAGCAAACTCGGCGGTATTTTGATTCAAAACACGATTTCGAAAGGAAAAATCACTGCTTCGGTCGTCGGTATTGGTTTGAATTTAAATCAACATCGCTTTCCGAATAATTTGCCTAATCCAACTTCTATTCTACTTGAATCAGGTATTGAACATGATCGCGATGAATTCATCAATCAACTTTGTTCGTATCTCGAATCTTATTATCTGCTTTTGAAAGCCAGCAAAATTGGCGAACTTCGAGAGCGTTATTATAAGGCTTTGTATAATTTTCAGATTTCGACAGAGTACGAACGAACTGACGGAAGCAGATTTAAGGGAGTCATCAAGGGCATTAGACGAGAAGGACGGTTGTGTGTTGAGAATGAGGATGGCGTGGTGGAAGCGTTTGGTTTTAAGGAGATTAAATGGGTGGGGTAAGTAGTGGGTACGGATTATTGGAATACGGCAAAGGGTTACAAGAGCGGATTGACGATAATCGAAAGGAGGAACTGTGGAAAATGGCTCATCGACTCGCGGAAAGTTTTCAACGGGCTTCTTCACAGGTAGAAGGTAGAAATGGCTATTTGTCCTATATCAATCATGCCAACAGAGGTATAGGGTAAACGCAAGAAAATTTTAGTTATGCGTAATTGATTGATTTTTAATTTTTCTGGAGACTTACTCGACGGACATTTTGAAAATGTCCGGCGAGAACATTTTTTAATAGATTAGTATTTTTCAAACTTTGTAAAAGTATAATATTCAGGATAATGAACTAACGTTGTCGCCTGACATCTTGAAAATGTCCGCCGACTCACACTTATGCTCTACAAAGTTAACAAACATTGACTGACTTTAAAAAGTGGTTTAGTATTTTTTTGTTGCCAAGTGAAATTATTGAGCAGAGACGCGATTAATCGCGTCTCTACGTCGTATATCACACCGGCAATTTAAACCGCATCACCACCTCACCCGTATCCGGGTCGATATTAATACTCTGGCTATCTGCGCCCATATCCTCTCCGGTAGACATCTTGTATAGCCCTGCCAAAAAGCCCATGCCTTGCTGCATCACCTGTTCCATTTCGGCGAGTTTTGGATTGCTGTGCATCGTGCCGTTGGATGGGCTGCCACCTGCGGTTTGTGCTTGCGGCTGTGGTTCTTTTTCCTCTTCTTCGGCGATGTCGGGGAGTTGGTCGGCTTCGGAGGCACGTCCGGCGGGGATGTCGAGATTTTCTTCCGGTTGTGTAAATTCGTATTCTTCTTCCGGCT